>ERZ1673738.22-NODE-22-length-262536-cov-152.147268_pt1 | contig 262536 bp, 191 predicted proteins | sample MGYA00580198_ERZ1673738 | MGnify/ENA primary metagenome ERZ1673738 (study PRJEB41218, sample SAMN15661784) | gut metagenome | host: Homo sapiens | place: Canada: London | collected 2015-08-20/2019-03-30 | study: EMG produced TPA metagenomics assembly of... | reverse complement strand
GGCTGTTTCATTGTGTTTACGCTCTGGGGTTCTTGATGTTTGCTTGCGCTGCTGCTTTTTGCGAGACGAAACGCTGTTTCGTGTCGCTGCGCCTTGCGGCTTTTTTTACAGCCTGCGCAAGCCGTTTTTATCAGCTGGTATGAAAACAGCCGTCTTGTCGACGGCTGTTTCATTGTGTTTACGCTCTGGGGTTCTTGATGTTTGCTTGCGCTGCTGCTTTTTGCGAGACGAAACGCTGTTTCGTGTCGCTGCGCCTTGCGGCTTTTTTTACAGCCTGCGCAAGCCGTTTTTATCAGCTGGTATGAAAACAGCCGTCTTGTCGACGGCTGTTTCATTGTGTTTACGCTCTGGGGTTCTTGATGTTTGCTTGCGCTGCTGCTTTTTGCGAGACGAAACGCTGTTTCGTGTCGCTGCGCCTTGCGGCTTTTTTTACAGCCTGCGCAAGCCGTTTTTATCAGCTGGTATGAAAACAGCCGTCTTGTCGACGGCTGTTTCATTGTGTTTACGCTCTGGGGTTCTTGATGTTTGCTTGCGCTGCTGCAAGGCGTGCGATAGGCACTCTGAAGGGGGAGCAAGACACGTAGTCAAGACCGATTGCGTGGCAGAATTCGATGGAGGAAGGATCTCCGCCGTGCTCGCCGCAGATACCACAATGCAAATGATCGTTTGCACCTCTGCCGAGTGTGACTGCCATCTTCATAAGTTTGCCGACGCCGGCGGTGTCAAGACGTGCGAACGGATCGGACTCGTAAATCTTTGCTTGATAGTAACTGGGCAAGAACTTGCCTGCGTCGTCACGGCTGAAACCGAACGTCATTTGCGTGAGGTCGTTCGTACCGAAGCAGAAGAAGTCTGCCTCTGTTGCGATTTCGTCCGCTGTGAGAGCCGCTCTGGGGATTTCGATCATCGTGCCGACTTCGTATTTGAGATCGACGCCGCTTTCTTTGATGACTGCGTCGGCGGTTTCTACAACGGTCTTCTTGCAGTATTTAAGCTCTTTGACTTCGCCGACGAGCGGGATCATGATTTCGGGCATAACCGTCCAATCGGGATGACGTTTTTGGACGTTGATAGCCGCCTTGATGACCGCTTTGGTTTGCATAACCGCGATTTCGGGATAAGTGACTGCCAAACGGCATCCTCTGTGGCCCATCATCGGGTTGAATTCATGCAAGCTGTCGCAAAGAATCTTAATTTCGGAAACGGATTTGCCTTTTGCTTTTGCAAGAGCTTCGATATCCTTTTCTTCGGTGGGAACGAACTCATGGAGCGGAGGATCCAAGAAACGAATGGTTACGGGCATGCCTTTGAGAGCTTCCATAAGACCTTCGAAGTCTGCTTGTTGCATAGGCTCGATTGCGTCGAGTGCTTTGACGCGCTCTTCAACGGTTTCGGAGCAAATCATTTCACGGAATTTGTCGATTCTGCCGGGGCCGAAGAACATGTGCTCGGTACGGACAAGACCGATGCCTTGTGCGCCGAGTTCTGCAGCTCTTTGTGCGTCTTGGGGAGTATCAGCGTTGGTGCGAACGCCAAGTGCTTTATACTTGTCTGCGAGCTTCATGATTCTTCCGAAATAACCGCTGTTGGGATCTGCGGGAACGGTCTTGATGATCGTGTCGTAGATGTTGCCCGTCGAGCCGTCGAGGGAAAGGCCGTCGCCTTCGCGGAAGATCTTTCCTGCGAGTTCAAAATATTTTTCTTCTTCGTGCATCTTGATGTCGCCGCAACCGGAAACGCAGCAGGTTCCCATTCCGCGAGCAACAACCGCCGCGTGAGAGGTTTGACCGCCGCGAACGGTGAGGATGCCTTGTGCATATTTCATACCTTCGATGTCTTCGGGAGAAGTTTCGAGTCTGACGAGGACGACTTTCTTGCCTGCCTTGCCTTCTTTGACTGCGTCTTCAGCCGTGAAAACGATCGTGCCTGCCGCAGCACCCGGAGATGCCGCGATACCTTTGCCGACGATGTCTGCTTTGTCCGCTTCTTTGAGTGCCTTTGCGTCAAATTGCGGATGGAGCAACATATCGAGAGTCTTTGCGTCGATTTGGAGGAGTGCTTCTTGCTCGGTGATCATACCCTCGTCGATGAGGTCGCAAGCGATGCGGATTGCAGCCGCTGCGGTACGTTTACCGTTTCTGGTTTGAAGCATATAGAGTTTCTTTTGTTGAATGGTGAACTCCATATCTTGCATATCTCTATAGTGATTTTCCAAAATCTTGCAAACGTCTTGGAATTGCTCGTACACTTCGGGAAGAACTTCTGCCATTTGAGAAATGGGCATCGGGGTGCGGACACCCGCGACGACGTCTTCGCCTTGAGCGTTCATAAGGAACTCACCCATAAGACCGGGTTCGCCGGTGGCGGGGTTACGCGTGAAAGCAACACCCGTGCCGCAATCGTCGCCCATGTTGCCGAATGCCATCATTTGGACGTTGACTGCCGTGCCCCAGCTGTACGGAATGTCGTGATCCATACGGTAGATGTTTGCGCGGGGGTTGTCCCAGCTGCGGAAAACCGCTTTGATTGCTTCGAAGAGTTGTTCCTTCGGATCGGACGGGAAAGGTTTGCCGATCTTTGCTTGATACTCTGCTTTGAACTTGCCTGCGAGTTCTTTGAGGTCGTCTGCGGTGAGTTCGACGTCATAGGTGACGCCTTTTTTCTCTTTGAGTTCGTCAATGAGAGCTTCGAAGTACTTCTTGCCGACTTCCATAACGACGTCGGAGAACATTTGAATGAAACGTCTGTAGCAGTCCCAAGCCCATCTGGGATTGCCGGATTTCTTTGCCAAAACTTCCACAACGTCGTCGTTGAGACCGAGGTTGAGGATTGTGTCCATCATACCGGGCATGGACGCTCTTGCGCCCGAACGAACGGAAACGAGAAGCGGATTTTCTTTGTCACCGAATTTCATGCCCGCTTTTTCTTCGAGCTTGGTGATGTTTTCCATGATTTCCGCTTTGATGTCGTCGTTGATTTGTCTGCCGTCCTCATAGTATTGAGTGCATGCTTCGGTCGTAATAGTGAAACCGTAAGGAACAGGAAGACCGATGTTGGTCATTTCTGCGAGGTTTGCGCCCTTGCCGCCGAGAAGTTCACGCATTTTTGCATTGCCTTCGGCAAACTGATAAACGTATTTTTTGCCCATTTAGAATTCCTCCTAAAAGATTTCTTTATATTCATTGACTATGATAACAAAAAACGCTTTTTTTTGCAAGAAGTTTTATAATGTTGCAGAAATATTTTATATGTGTATATTATTTTTTATAATCGAGCGCAAAACGCAAAATTTTTCTTTTTCTAATTTCCAAAATGAGTTGCGCGTGACGTTTTTTTTTGTTAAACTTTGTTTATCAAATTTTTTTTAGAGGTGCAACTTTTATGGACGCTGACCCACGAAGTAGTCAACAACTCCACTAATACGCACACGCTTTAGGTTCTCCTGCGTGGCGCGTATTGCTATGCCCCAGGAGGACAAAATGATCCAAGTCTACAAAAAAGTCAACAAATCCGTCATCGAAGTAGATCCCGAACTTATCGTCGAGGGCTACGATTTCACCGAGCAATGGATTCATATGTCAAACCCCACCGACAAAGAAATCGAGCTCGTGTGTTCCTCATGCAAAATTCCCGAGGACTACGTCAAAGCGGCGTTGGACTCCGAAGAGCGCGCTCACTGCGAGAAAGAGGACGGCATACTCATGGCAGTCACCGACATTCCTATCACCGAGGAAGACGACGATCGCTACACTTACGCAACCCTGCCTTTCGGCTGCATCACAACGGAAAGCACAATCGTTACGGTTTGCCTAAACGAAACGTCCATAATCAACGACCTTATGGCAGGACGCTACGTCAAGGATTTCAACATCCACAAGCGCACTCGTTTTGTGCTTCAACTTCAATATGTCATTGCAAAAAAATACTTGCAATACCTCAAACAAATCGACAGAGCGAGCCAACGCGTTCAAGCAGAGCTTGAAAAAGCGATGAAAAACGAAGGTCTTATCGAGATGCTTTCGCTTGAAAAGTCCCTCGTTTACTTCTCCACTTCCCTGCGCGCAAACACCGCCGTGCTCGACAAGTTCCCGCGTCTTGTCAAATTTTTCGAAGAAGACGACGATTTGTGGGACGACGTGCTTATCGAAAACAGACAGGCAATCGAAATGTCAAACATCTACCGCGACATTCTGAGCGGCACGATGGACACGTACGCTTCCATTATTTCCAACAACCTCAACGTCGTCATGAAGACGCTCACCGTCCTCACGCTTTTGGTTGACACTCCTGCAATGATCGCCGCACTTTGGGGCATGAACACGGGCGTTCCTTTCGAGGGCAAACTTTGGGGTTTCTGGGTTGTCGTGGGCATAAACGTGCTTATTTGCATTGCGCTTATCATCGTTTTTATCAAGAAAAAAATGCTCAAATAATGCGGATTTTGGAAAAATCGAATCGACACAAAAAAATCGGCAATCCGCCGATTTTTTTATTGTCGAAGAATAGTTTTATATCGTTGAAATTTGTCAACCGTTTTATCTTTTTTTCTGTATTCTATCCGCTTTAATTGCAATGTCCGTCGCATTTGCGAATGGTGTTTTATTTTGCGTTTTTCCACATAAAAACGGAAGCGTTACGCTTCCGTTTAAAATTTTGCGTTTTTTGCCAAAACCGATATTCTATCAGCCTTGAATGAGGGACTTCATGACCTTTGCCATGCATTGAATGACAATCTTCTTTTCTGCCGGCACGTCCTTGTACTTGTTGTACGTGCTGAGCAAAAGCGTTGCGATGTTCATCTTCATTTGCTTGGACATGTTTTGAGCAAGCATATAATCGACGAGGTTGGGAAGTTTGACAAGTTTTGCCGGCTTGACGATTTCGTCGTCGTCCTCGCTCGGACCGTCAACCACGTAAACCACTTCCTCTTTTTGCTCTTCGCTCGCAGTTTCGTCGGCAACGGATTGTTCTTGCGGTTCTTCTTGTTCGACCTCTTCCACTGCAGGCTCTTCGGCTTCTTCCGTTTGCTCGTCAACCGTTTCTTCTTGAGCTTGCTCTTCGACTTGCTCTTGAGAGGGCTCTTCTTTCACTTCTTCGAGAGCGGGAGTTTCTTCGGCGGTTTCCTCTACGGGAGCTTCCTCTGCCGGTGCTTCGTCTTTGACTTCTTCTACGCTTTCGCTTGCTTGTTCGGATTGAGCGGACTCGTCGTCAACGGGCTGCGCAACAAGGTCATCGCCTTGTTCTTGTTTGAGAATATAGGCGATGGCTTCGTACTCTTTGGGGAGTGCGTTGTCGTCCTCGTCGTCATCGATGAGTTCGCTTTCAAGGAAAATTTTGTCTTCTTGCTTCTTTGCCGCCTCTTGATCGGCTTGTTGCTTTTGAAGCTCTTGCTGTTGTTGCAAGCGCAATTCTTCTTCGCGGCGTTCTGCTTCGAGTTTCTTTTTCTTCTTACCAAACATCTTTACAATCCTCGCAATGTTTTATTGATATTCTTGATATTTTGCGTCGGCTCACAATTTTCCCGACGTCGATTTTTTAGTTGTTGCTTTGCAAATCGCGCATCACTTTGGAAAGGCAAGACACGACGATTTTGCGATCTTCTTTGCTGTCCTTAAACTTATTGTACGTACCTATAAGCATTGTTGCGATTTGAATTTTCATCGCTTTGGGCATATTTTTTGACAGCATATAGTCCACCAAATTGGGCAATTTGACGAGTTTTGCCGGTTTGACGTGCTCGTCATCATCCTCGTCGTCACCTTCAACGACATAGACCACTTCGGGTTCCTCGTCCTCTTGCGCCTCTTGGATTTCTTCGCTTTCCGTCTCCGATTGTTCCTCTTCGGACTCGTCCTCGCTTTGCTCTTCTTCGCTCGCAACGTCCTCTTCGGCGGAATCTTCTACGTTTTCTTCTTCCGCACTGTCCGTTGTGGATTCTTCAACGGCTTCTTCCGTTTGTTCGTCCTCCTCGATGTCGTCAACGTCCTCGGACGCTTCCGTTTCTTCGCTTGCCGTATTCTCTTCCTCTACGTCCTCGGAGTTGTCTTCATCGGCTTCTTCGATTTGAGACTCTTCGGTTTCTTCCGCTTGCTCGTCAACTATTTCTTCTTGAGCTTGATCTTCGACTTGCCCGTCCTCTTGAACGGACTCTTCTTCGACAGTCTCTTGCTCTTCGCTTTCTTCTTGCTCGGCAGGTTCGGATTGTTCGCTTTCTTCAACCGCAGCGGTTTCTTCTTGCTCGTCGATTTGCTCTTCTTCGTTTTCGGGCACGATTTCCTCTTGCTCCTCAACGGCTTCTTGCGGTTCTACGACTTCTTGTTCGAGCTGTTCGTCAAGGACTTGCTCGGTTTGCTCGTCCTCTTCCTCTGCCTTTTGTTCGACTTCTTCCTCTTGCTCTTGCAAAAGTTCGTCTATATGCTGTTGTTCGGCAACTTCTTGGTCGCCTTCTTCGATTTCGGTTTTAGTTTGGTCGGATTCCTCTTGGGCAATCTCTTCGACTTCTTCTTCCTGAGCGTTGAGGATTTCGTCAATGCTTTCTTGCTCGTCCTCTTCAGTTTCCGACTGTTCTTTCATTTTCTGCTCGATAAGAGCTTCGATAGGCGTTTGCTCGTTTTCGTCGATATCGACAGCCTTTGCGGTGTTGCGCGCAATGATTTCTTCAACCAAAGCGTTGAGCTCTTGAAGGGGCGACGAATCGGTTGCGTAATTGCTTTCGATTTGGAGATTGACCTTTGCGTCGAGGTCCTCTTGCATAGCCTCGAAAGTTTCGAGACATCTTTGATTCTGCTTGCGAGCAAGAATCACGAGCACGAGATAAATCACGCCGATAAGCACGAGAGCGACAAGGTGTACGACGCCCATTTTCGCATCTTGCAAAGTGCCGTAACCCCAAAACGCAAACAAGCCGAGCAGTATAAGGGATATCGCAAGAAATACGCCCGAACGCACGTCTTTGTTCTTTTTGACAAACTTGTCGTAGACGGCGCTGTCGCTGACTATATCGCTGGGGTATCCGAAACGCACTCCGAGATATTGCACCCATGCGTCGCGAAGTTGTTGCGGCGTCTTTTTGGAGAAACAATGCGCCGTGAAATCGCTGACGTTGTCGTCGTCAACGGCATCGACGTTGGCAAGGTATTTTCTGATTTTTTTGCTTGAAACGTAAAGTTTGCGGGCATGAGAGCCGAGCAACGTGAAAGCAGTTATGACGCCAATACCCGAAATCACCGACAGTACGACGATAAAAAACATTTTGATGTCGACGACAGGAAGTTTTTCGGACACTCCTGCAAGCCAATGAAACGCCTCTTCGAAAAATTCCACGATTATCCTCCGTTTCGATACCGATGTGCGCGTCGATAAATTTAAGAAACATCTATATAATTATACATAGCGCACGCATAAAAATCAAGAACATTTTTCAAACAAATGAATTTTTTTATCAAAATTTTCCTCGTGTGCGCAAAAAGAAAAAACGCCCGGCAAAATCGCAGAGCGTTTTCTATCTTTCAAAGCGTTTACCGTTTTAGACAAAAGTCTTTCTATTTCAAGACGCGGTTTTGCTTTTTCTACCGCACGTTTTACAATTATTCGATGCAAACAAGTCCTATACTTTCAGCGTCTTTCCGGTTGCGAAAGAATAAAGCAAAATTTCATCGATTTTTGCGCCTATTGCGCTTTCAACCGCCGATTTGTACAGATAAAGTTGCTTTTTGTACTTTTCAACCGTTTTTTCGTCTTTGAGCGACGAAGTTTTGAAATCGACGATTATCTTCTTTTCGTCGTTGATAAACAGGTCGATTACGCCTTGCACCAACACTCTGTCGTCGCTTGAAAAATCGTCGGATACGTCGCTTGCCTTTTTGTACATCATAAAGGATTGTTCCCTATGGCACCTACCCTTCTTTTCTGCCTCGCGCGCAATCTGCATAATCCCGCTTTCAAGGCATGCGACGATGTCTTTTGCATCAACCGCGGCTTTTTCTTCGGCTGTGAGAATATTGCGTTTTACAAGCGAATTTATCTGTTCTTCGACCTCGCTTAAACCGCTTGCGAAATAGTCGATATATTGCATAACCTTGTGGTAAGCAGTGCCTCGTTTCGCCGCATCTTCAAACAAGTTTACGGTATCTTCGTCCATGCTGTCGAGAGCGGAAACGCTGTACTTCATCGCAAGCGAAGTTGCTTGTTTGTACGGATATTCGAACGATTGCGCCTGTTTTATCGCGCTCACGATTTCATCGTTCGGCAAAAGTTGCAGCCTTTCGTTTTTGACGCTGCGATTCTCCTCGTCGCCGGAGTAATGGCGGAAGGGCACACACTTCACCGCGCCGTCGAAAACCGCGTTTGAAATGAAATCGATATCGCATCCCGCGCCGCCCAGTCTTGCCGTTACGCCGAAGCCCGCGCTCTTCGTTTCGCTGACGGTTGCCGTGATATACATCAGCTGTTTGGCGCGCGTGAGCGCAACGTAAAAAAGTCTTATTTCCTCTTTGAGCTGATTGTCTTTTATACACTTTGCCACTGCAAGTTTGGACAGCGTGAGCGAATTTTTGGTTTTGTTTTCGAAATCGAAAGAATTCATACCCACAAGTCCTTTGTTGTTAGACTTGTCGCCGCCCATGCCTTTGCCCGTTAAAATTAGATCGCCGGATCCCGCCTCGTAATTGAATCCGAATGCGGTGTCCGCAACGAACACGACGGGATTTTCAAGTCCCTTGTAGCCGTGGAAAGTGGATATGACCACTCTGTCGCCGCCCGTCGCGCCTCTGTCGCCGCCGTCGGCTTCACAGTAATCGCGCAGGAATTTGCCGAGAGAATCGTCCTCGTCGGGACTTTGCATAAACGCTTTAAGCCCGTACACGTCTCCCTCTCCCGATCGCATGAGATACGCCTCGTAACAGCAATCTCCGACGATATCGTTCATAAGGTTTTTTACGCTTTCAAAGCTCGCTTTGAGTCTATATCTCTCGAGTGTTTTCAGCGTATTTCTCGCTTTTTTCGCAACGGACGAATCCGAATGAGCCGCCGCCAAAAACTTGTCGTAAAGGCAATCGCCGTCTTCGGATGCGATCAACGCAACTTCGCTCTCGTCGTAGCCGCCGAAATAGGACAACAAATATCCTGCGAAAGGAATGTCTTGTCTGGGATTGTCGAGCACGCGCAAAAACGCCACAAGCTCTCTTTCGGGCAAAGAAACCGATTTGCCGAACGCTCCTTCGTTGACGGGTATTCCTTTCGATTTGAGAGTTTTTACGATTTCTTTCGCACCCGTCGAGCGTGAGCGGAACAACACCGCGATATCGCCGTAACCGATATACTTTCCGTCTCCCTTTGCTCTTCCGACGAGCTTTTGGATTTCGCTTGCGATGAAGTTGCCTTCTTGCGAACTTGCCTCGTCGTTCTCTTCTCCCTCGTCTTTTTCTATGTCGTAAAGTCCGAAAGACGGGACGCTTTCGCTCTTTTGCTTTACGAAAAGATGCACCTGCACGTATCCTTCGGGAGATACGCCTTCCAATTTCACCGGCGCAACGTCTTTAAGTTCGAATCTCGCGTCCTTTTTGTAGTCGACGTCCGCACTCGCCTTCGTCATTGCGCTGTCAAACACGCCGTTGACGAAATCGAGGATTCCGTACGCGCTTCTGAAATTGCGGTTGAAATAAACGTTCGTCCCCTCTTTTACGCTCTCTTCGTAGGCGTTTTGTCTGGATATGAAAATCGCAGGGTCGGCAAGTCGGAAACCGTATATACTCTGTTTGACGTCCCCGACCATAAAGCACTCGCCTTTGACAAGTTTGCGTATGATTGCCTCTTGCGTGGGGTTGACGTCCTGATACTCGTCCACAAACACCGCGTCGAAATCCCCCGAAAGCTCGTATTCGTCGTGCGATAGCAATTCGAGCGCCTTGTGTTGCAAATCCTCAAAAGACAATACGTTGTCCTCTTGTTTGAGCTCTTCGAGTTTTTTTGCGAACGTTTGAGCGACTTCCACCAGCTTTTTGACGTATTTTGCGTTTTGCTCGTGGGCGGATTCGAGAGAGTCCTGCCTGTTGCAAATCTCTTTCATTTCGTCGATTGCGTCGTGAAACTGTTTGAGATAATCTTTGACGTAGCCGACGAGCAACTTTTCTTCATCGCTCGCTTTCGGACTGACGGTTGCGCGCGGTTTTTCGTACTTGCTCGCAAGCGTGCACATATCGAAAAGTCTGCTTTTGCTTTCAAGCTCGTCGCAAAAACATATCGCGACTGCAAGGCTTTGCAAATATTTCGAGGTTGGCGCAAGCACTTCGAGTTGCGTTTTTATCGGCAAAAGCGCGTTCTTGGCGTTTGCGAAAAACGTCTTGTAATAATCTTGCAATATTGCAAAAAATTTGCTGTTTTCATACGAATCGTAGCACTCGCTCACGCACCTTTCAAACTCTTCTTCGTCGGGCTGAATTTCGATAAGACCGTAAAATTTGATGAGATTGCTCTTCAAATTTTCTTCCTTTCTGGATTGCGAAAAAATGTCGGCAAGCTCGCAAAAAGTTTCGTCGCCGCTTGCGGTATAAGTTGCAATCACGTCGTCGAGCGCGCGATTCATATAAGAAGCGTGGCGAGTTTCGTCAAGCACGTCGAACGTCGGAGATATGCCGAGTTTGTCGAAGTTTTCGCGTATGAGCGACTGGCAAAATGCGTGTATCGTGCAAATATGGCAAAACGGAAGCTCATCGATTTCTTGTCTGAATCTGTCCCGCTTTTCACCCGAAGACGCGCAAGCCGCTTTAAAAAGTTCCTGATGTAACTTCTCTTTAAGTTCGTCGGCAGCGGCGTTGTTATATACGAGCACCAACAGATTTTTGAGCGTTGTGCCCTCCGATATCATCACGATTATGCGCTTTACCATCGTGGACGTTTTGCCGGAGCCTGCCGATGCGGACACCAAAATACGACCTCTTTCGAGCACGGCTCTTTTTTGGTCGTCGGTGAGAAGAATATTACCCTTTTCGTCACGCAAAATTTCAAGTCTTTCTTCCGCGTTTTTACCTAATACGGTCACCTTATTTTCACTCATATTCGTTCTCCTCCCCGTTTAAAACAAAACTTTCAAGTCCTTTGACTTTCGGAGATTTTCTTTCGCAAACGCCCTTGTACGCGCATATTGCGGCAAAGTCGCAACGCTTGCATTTGTCTTTGAGAGGCGAGGGCTTTATGTACCCTTCGGCAATCTTGCTTGCTCCCTCTCCCGCGATTGCGACGGCATAGTCGCCGAGTGCGTCGAAGCCCTCTTTCGAGAGGTGAATTTCGGGATTTAAGTTCTCGCCTTTTCTATCCGTTTTGTACGGTACAATCGCACAATCGGGATTTGAAAGCGTCATTTCGTCCATTAAACCAAGCGTTTCGCGACTGTCGCACGCTTGCCCTTTGTATTTGTAGCGATTGCCGTCCTCGTCCGTAAAACTTGAAAACACCGGGAAATAAAACACTCCGCAAGGCGTTGCGTTTATGCTTTTTTCAACCGCTCTCATATACACGTAAAGCTGAATCTTTTGTCCGCAATAAAGCTCTTTAAGGGGTAAATCCGCGCTCTTATATGTCTTGTAATCGATGATGACGAACTTGTCGCCGAGCACGTCCACTCTGTCTATCGTGCCTTTGAGTTCCACCTTTTTGCCGTCAAATTCAAGCGACATGGGTTTTATCTCGCTCTCGCCTATTTTCGCTTCGAGCAAATACGGGATGAATTTGGAGCGTTTTTGCACGTCGAACAAGTCTTGACAAAGCGTGATTCCCTCTTGTTTGAGGCGCGCGAGGATTCTGCCCGTATCCGCTTTTTCGAGCAACACTTCAAAATGATTTTCCTTTATCGCAAGGTCGAAATACTCGCTTGCCTTTTGCGCCGCGTCCTGCTTGTCGTTTACCTTACCGTCTCGCACGTCGCCGAAAAACTTTTCAAGCACGAAGTGCAAAATCGTGCCGTTTTCCGTGCCTTCGAAAGTGCCGTCCTTGCGCTTTCTCAAAGACAGAATATAGTTAAAATAGTGTGCGTACGGACACCCGAAAAACGTTTCGAGCCTACTCACGCTCGTGCGCCCGACAAAATAAGATTTTTCAGGCAAATTTATTTTTTCGGGGATAACGAACGACTTTTCGATAAGGCTCTTTTCTTCCTCCGACACGAGCGAATACGCCGAGCCGAAAACGTCGATATCCTTTGCGTCCGCTCTTCCCGACACGCCGTTTTTCAAAGTTTCGTTGAAGCAGCTCTTTTTTGTGGACAGCAAGAGTGCGGCTTTTTTCAAATCGGTGCCGTCGAGGGTTTCAAAATGCTCGAAATCAATCCTCTCGATTTGAAGAGGTTTGCCGTCTTTTTCAAGCATGTTTTGAAGCTCGAACACAACGGTCGAGGGACGAAGCGCGCCGCCGTCGCCGCTGTCGGAATAGCTTACCGCAAGTTTGCCTTGCGGCTTTTTCATTAGGTCGCAAACGAAATACATACCGTTGAGCAGTTTCTGTTTTTCGCTTGGATTTATCTCGACTCCTAGAGCGGACAAAGTTTGCTCGTCCTTGTGCGTTATCACGACGCCGCCACTGCTTTGAGGGGGCAGTTTTCCGCTGTTTGCGCCGAGAACGTAAATATCTCCGTTGCCCGAAAATCTTGAATCGGTATCGCCTATAAACACACAATCGAGATACGTAGGCACAAGCGCGATTTTGAGCGTCTTTATCATTGACTTGAACACGCTTTCGAAACCTGCGATATCCGTGTCGTAATCCAGCACTTCTTCTATCTCTTCGAACACCGCTTCCAGCTTTGAATCCACTTGCTCGGCGCACTTTCTGAAATACTCGCTCTCGGTTGCAAGGCGGTCAACGTATTTTGCATAGCACGGCGCAAGGGTTTCCAGCAACTCTTTGGTTGCCAAAACAAATGACTTTACGTTTTTCACACCGGCAAATCTTTCGGGTTTTACGAGAGTTATCAACTCTTTTCTCACTCTCTCAGGAATAACGTTTTCGATGCAATTATCCAAAACAACGTCTTTATCGTCTATTTTTGCATTGATAAAACCGCCTTTTTGTTCTTTTCCCTTAATTGTCTTTCTTTCTTCGCACTTTTTGAAACAAGCCTCTTTTTTTGTCGGCACGTGTTCGACGTTGTATTTCAAGCAATAGTTTTCAAACAAATATGCGCCCTCATAGCCGTATTCGGAATATGTTGCAAAGAGCGGATTTTTGAGCAAATCGCACACTTCGTTAAGCCTGAATCCCGTGCGCACGCAAGCTATGGTTTCAAGGATAAGTCTTGCTTTCGCCTGCTCGGAAAGCAACTCTTTTTTGTCGATAAAGAACGGAATGTCATATCTGGAAAAAACGGTTTTTATATCTTGCGCATAAGCGTCAAGATCACTGACGAACACCTCGAAATCCTTGTATCTTTTCCCCTCTCTCACGCCTTTTGCGACGTCTACGGCAACGCGCAAAATCTCGTCGTTTCTATTCTTTGCCGAGCGCAAAATCACTTTGTCTGCGCAATCCGCTTTGTCGTTTGCGTCGGTGGAAATATATGCGAAAAGTTTTTTTGAAATCGCATCTTTGTATGAAGGCAAAACTTCGTCGTTTTTCTCGATTTGCACTCTTCCATCGCAAAGAGAAGCAAGCCTTTTTGCGACTCTGTCGGGATATATGCGGCTGTTAGGATTGTTATATCCGCTGGTTATCCCCACCGTGAGCGAAAGAGCGTTGTTTGCAAGACTCTTTATAATTTCGGTTTCGGGTGCGGAAAAATCGTATATGTCGGTGATGTAAAAATTGGTTGCGGCAATCTTGTCGGGATTCGATTTCAAAAACTCGGCAAGAGCGTAAAGCCTCGTCGAAGAGTCGCTGTGCTTGCCTTCGAGCGCGGCAAGATACCCCTCGTATATGAGTGCTATGTCTTTGGTTTTCATCTTCAAAGACGCGGTTGCGTTCTTTGCCGACTCGATAAGCTGCTCGCTAGAAATACCGCTGTTGCGTATTGCGGTGAGAGCGGCGTAAAGTTCGCTTGCAAAGCCGTCTTTGAGAGCGACTTTGTCGTAATAACAAAGTTTGTCGCGCCTGTCGGATATAACTTTGCCTATAAGCATAACCGAGCCTTCGGGTGTCAGACACTTTTTGATGTCGTTGCCGATAAGTTTGTTTGCAAGGCGCGTAAAAGACATAACTTCTATGCCGAAAGTGCTTTCGATGCCGAGAGCGGAAATAAGACCTCTCTCCACCGAAGCGGTGAATCTGTCGGGCGCGATAACGACGTTTTTTGCCGTCTCGTCCATGTTTTTGCGCAAAACCTCGACAACGCCGAGATATGCGCCTTTTGACGTGTTTGAAGTGATTATTTTCATATTTTGAGTATATCACCTTTTATGTACCGTTTCAATCCCATTAGCAAAACAAATAAAAATTAACAATTTTTATTTGTTTCTTTCAAATTTTAAGGTTAAATGAAGAAAATCAAGCCGTTTTTTATTGCTAGAATATATTTTTATGCTATAATAAACATATTATGAAAAAAGTTATACTTACAATATCCATAGTGCTTGTCGTCGCGCTTGCTTGCGTTTCGATGACGGCTTGCAACAACACCGCAACCACGCAAGGTCAGCTTCGCAACATTTTGAGCGACCACAACAGCGAGAGCTTCGAATACGACGTCTTCGCAAAGGACGCGGACGGCAACAAAATCGAAGGCTACGACGGGATGTACAATGTCACGCTCAAAGCGTACGGCGAAGGCGCAAAGATCGAAAACTTCGGTTCGAGCGACACCAATCTTGAAAACCTTTCCGCAGGCATTTTGGTCAACGGTTTGCTGCGCGTCGGCACGCAAACGTACGAAACGGGCTGCTACTTCAAGCTCATCAACGGTTCAAGCTACATGGTGCCCGCCTACTCGTACAGAGTGCAAAAGGACGGCGAAAAGGAAACTTTCCGTCTTTTCGGTTCGTACGACGGCAAAAAGTTCTCCTACACTCGCACCGTAAACGGTGAAAAGAGCGAAGGCAGTGTGGAAGCGGGCGGAACGACTTATTTCGACAACAACGAATTCCATCAAGCGTTGCGCACCATCACAACGTTCAGCGATTCGCTTGCGTTCTCATTCTCCGTGCCTCTCGTTTCCGCAACGGAAGCAGGTTCGGTGACGCTCACCACGAGAGCGGACGGCAAAACCAACGTCAAAACGCCCTACACTGCTTCGAGTGAGAAATATTCCGACAACGGCATCGAATGCTACAAAGTCTACGTTTCGCGCACAACGGAAGTCGCAGGCATTTCGCAAACTCTCTATTATGCTGCAAGCGACGTTTTATTCAACGGCTGGGCAATGAGACACGTGCTTGTCAAAATCGAAGAACCTTTCAAAAAAGACGGCAGCACCAATATGATGACATACGAACTCAAAACCGCAACCCTTGCCTGATAATTGTCTAAACCAAAAAGCACACCGCTCGGTGTGCTTTTTTTGAGCTTTTGAGGCAAAATCAATTCAAAATTCAAACAGATTTCTTGCGTGCCGAAAAGCGATAAAATCAAGTCAATACAAATACGTGTATTTCGCCCTGTAATGCTCGTACATTTTCTCGCGCATTTCGTCCTCGCTGTGTCCGATAGCGATGATTTTGCCGAACTTGGAGAGGAAAAACATATCGCGCGGCACGTACACGTAATCGAATACGCCGTCCGCTTGCGCGTCGGCAGGCGTTTTGTATCGTTTGTCCGTGTCGTCGCGCGCGATGTAGCACAAATCTTTGTCGTTTTGCACCACGGCATAATTGCGATAGATATACGCAATTTTTTCTATCGCTTCGTCCTCTGTGTCGCAAACATCGTACGTCATATCGTTTTTGAGGATTATTGCGAAATTTCGATTTTCAATCGCATACTCGAAAATCTCGTCGTCCTCGCCGTCGAGATACGGCAAAAGGTCCTCGCGCTCGCCGTACGTCCATTGTTGGTGCATTTTGGTCATATAAATTCGCGTTTTCATATCGATATTATACCACGCAATAATGCCGTTTTCAATAGAGTTGGTCAAATATCGGGAGCATCTTGCGATTTAATCCCGTCAAAATTTCGCAATCCCGAAAGGTTTTAAGTCGCAACACGAAAAGTATATTCGCGCGCACGCGCAATTTTATAGTTGTTATTATTTATTATAAGTGTTATAATCAATATAATTCTCAAACAAAGAGGAACGCAATGGACATTATTATCAGCGGTTTGGGCGCAGTCGGCACAACCCTTATGCAAGAACTTGCGGACGAGGGACACAACGTCGTCGTGGTGGACATCAATGGCGACAAAATCGAAAAAGCCGTCAACCAATTCGACGTAAAAGGCGTCATAGGCAACAGTGCGAGCGCGGACGTGCTTAAAGAAGCAAACGTTGCGTACGCGGAGCTTTTTATCGGCGCGACCAACCATGACGAACTGAATATTCTTTGCTGCATCATCGCAAAACGCCTCGGTGCGAAAAAGACGATTGCACGCGTTTCGAAGCCCGAATATCTTGAACTTTTCGGCAACGAAAACAATTTGGGGATCAGCCTTTTGGTCAATCCGCAATACGAAGCCGCGCTTGAAATAAGCCGTATGCTTCGCTTCCCCTCGGCAATCAAAGTCAACGAGTTTTCAAACGGAAAAGTCGAGCTTGTCGAATTTAGGGTTGACGAAACAAGCGACCTCGTCGGACTCGAACTCAAAAATTTGAGCTCGAAATTCAAGGCAAAAGTCCTTATTTGTGCGGCAAAACGCGACGGAAAAGCAATTATCCCCGGCGGCGATTTCGTCATTCGCGCGGAGGATAGACTTTTCCTCACCGCAACGGCAAAAGACATATCGCTGTTTTTCAAGCAACTTGGCTGGAACAAGCAATCCAAAGACGTCATCATCGTTGGAGGCTCGACGACTGCGTATTATCTTTGCAAAGAGCTTGACAAACTCGGCATCCACTCCAAACTCATAGAGAAAAACGAACAAAAAGCTCGGATGTTTTCGCAAGATTTCAGAAAAACGGACGTCATTTTGGGCGACGGCACAGATCAGGAACTTCTGAAAGAAGAAAACATTTCCACAACCGACGCTTTCGTCGCGCTTGGCAATATCGACGAGCAAAACATCATAATGAGCATGTTTGCCTCCTCTCAAAACGTGCCGAAAGTCATCACCAAAATCGACCAACTCGGTTACTACGATATGTTGCAAAAGAGCGGAATTTACAGCGCGGTGTCCACAAAAAACTCCACCGCAGACCACATCATCCGTTTCGTGCGTCTTTTGAGCAACAAATCGGGCAGCACCGTCAAGCGTATGTTCCACATCATTGATGACACCACCGAAATTTTGGAATTCGAAGCGAAAGCGAATTTCAAAAATTTCGATATACCCATTCAAAAACTCAACCTCAAAAAGCACTTGCTCGTTGCGGGCATAATCCGCAAAGGAGTGCTTATCACCCCCTCCGGACAAGACGTCATCAAAGAGGGCGACAACGTCATCATCGTCACATTGGAAGAAGGTCTTGACGATTTGAGAGATATTCTCGAAAACTAAGTGTTATGAATTTACGTTTGCTTGCATTCGTTCTAGGCGAAATCGCCGTCATAATCGGAGCATTGATGTCCATCCCTCTCTTCATGGCAATAGGCTACGGAGAGGATACGACTATACTCGCTTTCGGCATAGCGATAGGCGTTTGTTTGTTGATGGGCGTGATAGGCATCATCGTGCGTCCCCCAAAAGCCAAACGCGACATGCGCTCCACAAGCGGCTTTGCAATGTGCGCTCTGTTTTGGATTTTTATTGCGCTCGTAAGTGCCATTCCTTTCCGTGTATCCGGATATATTCCCAACTACATCGACGCTCTTTTTGAAACCATATCCGGCTACACCACGACGGGTTCAAGCATACTCACAAACGTCGAAGCTCTGCCAAAATCCTTGCTTTTCTGGCGTTCGCTCACGCAGTTTATCGGCGGTATGGGCGTGCTGGTTTTCGTCATCGTGTTTATTCCGCAAAACGACAAAATGTCCACCGCGCTTGCAAAAGCTGAAATACCGGGGCCGTCGTTCGGCAAAATCGTGAGCAAATTGCGCTTTACTTCCCTCATCTTGTACGCAATCTACATCGTGATGACGTTCATTTTGGCAGGCATACTCTGCGCGCTCAAAATGCCGGTTTTCGACAGTTTCTGCCATGCGTTTTCAACGGCTTCCACGGGCGGTTTCAGCGTAAAAGCGGCAAGCATAGCCGCCTACAATTCCGTCGGTATCGAAGTTACGCTCACGGTGTTTATGGCACTTTTCTCCATAAACTTCAACGTATATTTCCTTATGCTTGTGGGGCACTTTGTAAAAGCTCTGAAAAACGAAGAAGTGTTCTGGTTTTTGGGCATTTTCGTTTCCGCAATCGCAATAATCGTTGCAAATCTTATGGCATCCGGCACGTACACCGACTTTGCAACGGCTCTTCGCGCCGCCTCTTTCAACGTATCGTCGCTTATTAGCACGTCGGGATTCGGCACTGCGGACTACACGACGTGGCCGGTGCTTTCAAGAATAACTCTGTTTGCGGTGATGTGCATAGGCGGTTGCGCAGGCTCAACGGCAGGCGGACTTAAAGTATCGCGCGTCATTATGCTTTCGAAATCGTCTGTCATAAACGTGAAAAAGACGCTCTCTCCACGCTCCGTCTACACCGTAAAAATGGACGGCAGACCCGTTGACGATGCAACCATTCGCAATGTAAAGAGCTTCTTTATCATCTACATGTTCATCATACTCGTATCGGTGATGCTCATCTCGATTGAAAACAACGACTTCGGTCGGTACAGCGCGTTTGAGACCAACTTCTCCGCCGTGCTTGCATGCTTCAACAACATAGGCCCCGGAAGCGGCGCGGTCGGTCCTACGGGCAACTTTGCAAGCTATTCGATATTTGCAAAACTCGTGCTTTGCTTCGATATGTTGCTCGGAAGACTCGAAATCTTGCCTATACTCCTGCTCTTCAACGTAAAATCTTGGAAGAGAGCCTAAAACACTCTTTCAATCGGCGCATGCCGCACAAATACGAAAAATAAATATTGAGGTTTACATATGAACGAATTTGAAAACGACATTCAAAACGACACAATCGACGTCGATGCCGTCAGTGACAAAAAGTTTGTGCATATCGACAAGTCAAAACGTATTTTTGACATAGTTTATCTTGCGCTTTGCTCGGCGTTTATGCTCGTAATGTGGTGCACCGGCTACAACTTTTTGCCGCTTATCGCCAACGTTTTGGCAATAGTTGCGGGCGTACTTATATTTGCGCGCGTGCTTGCAAAGAGCAACGTCGGGCTGTATATGTGGATTGCCTATATGGTGTGCATATGCGGTCTTTTCGTGTTCTTTCTCATCTGGGGCGCGGAGAGCTTCGGCAAAAACCTTTGGTACAATTTGGTGCTTGTGCTCTTCCCCGTGTTGCTTGCCACGCTGGTTTATGTGTCCGACAAGTTTATCACAAAGAAAACCGCTCTCAAAATCACTTGCGCGGTATGCTCTTTCCTTATGGTAGGCACGGCGATAGTGTACGTTTTCTTTATGAACTTGCGCTGCCGTCCAACCGTTGAGAGTTTGCAAGCGGGACACGACGACTATCTTGCAAGCGTCAAAAACAAATACACAACGCAAGACAAACCCAACGTGCTCGTCATTCTTATGGACGATATGGCGTACAGCGATATCTCGGCTTACAGCTATCTCTCCTCAAAAATAAACGGAACGAGCGGAACGGTGACCGACTCCAAAAACGCAACCATCAACACTCCCAACATCGACTCCATCGCGGACGGCGGAATCATGATGGACAACTTCTATTCCGCATCCCCTGTATGCTCTCCTTCGAGATTCTCCATCCTCACGGGCAGATACTCCTCGCGCGGATACCTCGACAACGTCGTATTCCCCAGCGACATTCAATCCAATCCGTGGTCGCCTACGCACTTCCTCAATCCCTATCAGTTCCTCAACAACGTCGACGGAATTTTGGGCGATGAAATCACTTTTGCGGAAGTATTGCAAGCGGCGGGCTACAACACGGGCTGCATCGGCAAGTGGAATCTCGGCGACTACGGTCAATATTTGCCCACAAACCAAGGCTTCGACTACTTCTACGGCAGCTATTACGTCAACGATATGACTCCGTACAACTGGGTTGAGGACTACGTTGACGAGCAAGGCAACTTCCACTCCCAAGAAGTGCGTACTCACAAAGAAAACCTCGACCAATCCGAAAGCACGAGATTGCTCACCGCAAAAATGCTCGAATTTATCTCTTCTTCAGTTGAAAACGACGAGAAATTCCTTGCATACTACACGACTCCGTGGCCGCACTTCCCCATCTATTCGGACAACTCAGGCACGGGCAAGGGCAACACAAGCGACGACACCTACGTGCAATGCATCGAGGAGTTTGACAAATATCTCGGCGATATTCTCAACTATCTCAAATCCACGCCGGATTCGAGCGGCAGCGGCTCGCTTTACGACAACACCCTCATCGTGTTCACCTCGGACAACGGCCCCGGCAGAGAGGGCGTAACCGGTGATATGAGAGGCAGAAAAAACACCACCTTCGAGGGCGGTATGAAAGTGCCTATCCTCGTCAGCTACCCAAACGGCGGCGTAGGTAGCGGCGACCAAATCGCAATCGAATATTACACCTATTATCAATGGGAAAACAACGCCGAGCGTACCTCGCAAGCAAACGTCGCAAGCAAGACGAAATCGAGCACTCCTACCACCGCAACGACAAAACATATCGACGCAAGCAGCATGAACTTCGACTTGTTCAACACCATTTTGAGCTATTGCGGCATCACAAACAGCGACGGCAGCGTCTATCTGCCCTCTGACAGAATCATCGACGGCGTTGACCTTACGTCGCTTTGGAACTGCACCGTCCCGACCTCCACGCGCGTGCACGACAAACTCTTCTACCTCAAAAAAGGCAAGTGCCAAGCCGTGCAAATGGCGGTTGAGCTTGACGGAACGACCTACGACTTCAAGTACTACGACAGTGTTCGCACCGAAAACTCGGCGTTCATCGACCAAGTGTACAAAAACTACCTCTTCAACCTCGACACCGACCCGGCGGAAGGATACAGCCTGTCAAAGACCTATCCCGAAATCGCATCGAAGTTGCTTGCCGAACTCAAAGGCTTCCGCACAGAGATGAAGACCAACCGCAGAGGTATTTTGTAATATCAAACACGATAGAACCACAAAACACACTCGTCTTTACAACAAAAAAATCGTCGCGCTTGCGACGATTTTTTTGTGTTTATGCTTAAATCACTTGTGATATACAAGTTTTTCGATTTTATTTTCCCACCTTGCGATTTTCTCTTCGTCGTAGGTTTCGGGAATGTGCTTTGCTATTTTTGCGGCTTTTTTTGAGCGCATAAGCATGTTGTTCATTGCAAGCAAAAGCGGAAGTCTTGTCCAGCCTCTCGCCACTTTGACGACGAGGTCTTTAGGTGAGAGCACGATAAGTTTGCCCGTTGCGCCTGCCGCCATATTGCCATCGTCCACAACGCCTTTTTCAAAGAGCCAATCGAGATCTTTTGGTGCTGCACCGAGCAACCAGCGTTTGAGAATGTCGATCCCCACGTGATCGCCGCCGCGAAGTTTGAAATATTCAACCTCGTATTTCCACAAGTCTTCCTTTTTGACGGAGTTCGATTTGATGATCGTGTCCGCCAAAATGCAAGCGGCTTTCATTGAGTTTTCGATACCGCTTCCGATCATGGGGATTGTCATAAACGCCGCGTCGCCGATTGCCGCATAGCCGTCGGCAACCATATGCGTAAGCGGATATCTGATGGGGATTATGCAAGTGCGTCCTCCACGCACGATTTCGTCGCTTATGATCGGATTCGAGGCTTTAAGTGCCTTATATGCTCTGTCAAACGTCTCTTTTGGCAATTCTCCCGCTCTTCCTATAAGCACGTTGACCGTGCCTGCCGGATCGATTATACTCCAACTTATTCCCTCTTCGCCAAGATGTTTGAGATACGCCTTGTTGGTGTTTTGAGGATCTTTTACGCCGTCTGCTTTTTTGTGAAACGCGCGGTATGCGACAAAAATCTCGTTGCTTTTCGGTTCTGCGGTTACGTGCGCCGACTTCGGCAATTGCGCCCTGAACGGCGACATCGCTCCCGAATTGTCAACGATGAGATCCGCATAAAATTTTTCACCGTTTGCCACGATTCCGTTGACCGTGCCGTTCTCAACGATAAGACTTTGAACGGGAGTCGAAAAGTGAAAATCCACAACATCTTTTGCTCTGTCAACGTATTGTTGCGCAAGGATTCGTCTTTCCGTAGACCAGTCCAGTTCCTTTTCGGGAATGTGCAAACTCACCTCTATGCGCTCTGCCGGCGGAACGAACGTCCAGTTGCGTTTCGGGAAATACGTTCCCTCTTTTGGGAGCGGCAATCCGAACATTTCGAACGCATCTCGGTTTACGTCGTCGTGCCAGTCGTATGAAAGATTTTCGTATGCGTCCTTTTCAAAAACGCTCACGTCGTAACCCGCTCTTGCAAGTCTTTCGCTTGCGACAAGCGATGCCATGCCTGCACCGATGAAGATGATTTTCATAATTTCCCTCTTTTTGTTGATGTCCGAACAAATCTGCACGGCTTATTTGCATTATAACATACGTTTGTCGTTTTGAAAAGTATGCATTTAAAAAGAAAGCACCCTTGCGGATGCTTCGATTTTTTTGAAATCGGTTTTATTCGTCAAGTTTTTCGACGATGCTTACGCAAATTGCAAAAGCGTTTGCAAGGCACGGCTCGCTTACGTTGTCCACGGTGTCGTATCTCGTGTGCAAATACTCGGGCGTGTGCGGATTGTATCCCGTAACGCTTACGCTTGAAAATCCGCGCTTTGAAAACTCCGCGCTGTCGGTATGCCCGAAAGGAAGCTTGCGCTTTTTGAACGGCACTTCGACGTCTTGAGCACAACTTCCGACAAAGTCCGCAAGAGCGACGTCGTTTTTCACGATTCCGTTGCCCTCGCGCGTGTTTACGCCAAGCGAATCGACCTCTTTGAGCGTATTGAGGCAAACGAACACCGTTTTCGCTTTGTCCTCGTCCGAATGTTTTTGGCACCACTCTCTTGCGCCGCATGCACCGACTGCGCCGCTTCCGGTGAGTATCACGCCCACTTCGGTGTGGTCAAGCTCGACGCCGCTGTCTTTTATGCTTTGCAAAAGTTCGATTGCAAGCGCGCAACCGCTCATATTTTCGTTTGCGCCCGACACTACTTTCGATTTGTTTATCGCAAAATAGGTTGCGATATAAAACGGCACGAACGCAAGCGAAACGTAACCGACAATAAGCATACTTCCTGTTGCGATTTGCGAGCCGAGTCCTCCGACGATAACCCATCTTGCGACGTTTGCGACGGCAAGGTACAAAAGCCCTCCGAGCAAACAAAACAGCGTGGCGATAAACATCGTTCCGCCCATGCGATATTTGAGCGTCCACTCTCTTGTCGCATCGACGTTTGCAACGAAATAAACTCTCTTTTCGGCTTGACGTTTGCAAGGCAAAACCGCCGTCAAATTGCTCGATTGTTTCTTGGGATAAAGCAAGTCAAGCGCATGCGAATTTGTCAAAAACTGCACGACGAAAACCACTATACCCACAATCGCGAGCGCAAGCGACACCATTGCCGTAAAAAAGTACGCAACGGTTGCAAGCAAAGCAAACGTCGGAACGATGTAAAACACTCCCGAATACGCTTCGGGATACACGTCGAAAAACTCTTGTTTAACTTCACATACGTTTTGGAGTTGGTCTTTTAAAAATGCGCTCGTTTGCGCTTCTTGTTCGCTGCCCGATTTGCGATTTTCAAACGTATTGCAAACGGTTGAAACCCTTTGGCGCGCACGCTTTGCCGACTCCTCCCTGTTATCGATCAAATCTTGAAATTTCATTCCCCTTCCTCGTCAAGATTGTTCAACATAAGTTGTAACAGCGCTTGAAGCACTCTCTTTTCGTTGTCCTCGAAGCGTCTGAACGCAACTTTATAAAAATTTTGATTGGCATCCGCAATCAACTGCGCCGCTTTTTCGCCCTCGGGCGTAAGCGACAACTTTTGCTCCCTTTTGTCGACTTCCGAAATGGACGCCGAAATAAGCCCCTTTTCGCGAAGCTCCTTTACGCTTCTTGACACAAGCGCTTTCGACACGCAAGCGTTTTGAGCAATGTCGCTCGCCATTCCGACAACTCCTATGCTCGAAAGAACGACTATCTCGTTTGGCGTGAGGTCATATCCTTTCAATTCTTTGAGTTGATAATCGGTGTAACTTTTGAGCAACTTGCGAAACGCTGCAAAAAAATATGCGGTATTTTTCAAGTCCATAACAAGATTATAACATTGATTTACAAAATGTTCAATACAAAGTTTACAAAATCAACAATATTAATTTTTTGAATAAAAAAAATAATAAAATTAACAAATTCTACAATCTCACGCAGTACGATGATATCCAAACGATGTTTGGATTGAGGAATACTCCGCTTTGCGCCAAAGGCGCATTAAACCAAGCAAACAATCTTGCAAAACTGTGGCAGGAGTTCTTGTCCCTGCTTTAACCGATAGCAAAGGTTTTCTGCGCGGTAGCGATTGCGAAAACAAGTGCGGTCGGAGGCAACCGCCACTGTTTCTTCATTTCTATTTTGTGGATTCCCGCGTCGCTTTGCTCCTCGGAATGACATTTGGGCGGTTGAAATAACCGCAACGCCGTTTGAGCAATGTGGCTCTGACAAAGTTAATCGCACTTTATGCATTGTTTGGAAGTTAAAAATCGCGATATTGAGATGAAGAACAAGGCCCCCCCTTGAACAGCAACCCTAATGTACAAGGCGTACATGAGTTGATGGGCAAGGGGTGTTGACGCAGTTATTCGCTCAATAGCGCGGTTTGGCGCGATTTGGTGTGGTTGAAAAACTGCACCAAATCGATGCATAACAAGGAAGAACCGCTTTGCGAATCCGCCCAATGTACATGTAAGTACATGACGGGTGAGCAAAGCGGCTCTGACAAAGTTAGGCGCGATTTGGTGCGGTTTTAATGCGAGGGGTGACAAACCAAATCATACCACACCCCCACCAACACTCCGTAGGCGGGATTTATCTTGCTCTCATCAATATCGATAATGTAGGTATCCCGAAAGGCAAGAATCTTTTTGCGAGCTTTGACGGCAAGAGTTTTGCCTTGCTCGTTGAGCAAATAAGCCTTCATATGGAAGGGGCCGGCTTTGATTTTTACTTTCAGATTGCCATGTGAGGACTCGGCGCGACGGAAACAAAGAAAAGGTAGTTTCTCGTTGATGCAACAAACCTCATTGCCGCGCGAATCAGAGATTGAAAACCAGGAAGTAAACACCTTCTTAAATTCTGACTGCATGCGCGCAACGGGTGCGCCGTTCTTGTCAAAAAGCACGACGTTTCCCATAAACCTATCCCACTGCCTTTCGGCAAAAAACACGGTTTGTCCCTCTGTGGTTTTGATTTCAAATTTTGCGCCGACGGTAAAATACTTTTGTTTTATGACAACTTTCATATTTACTCCTTGTTTGCAAAAATACACAAAATGTTTGTTGTATGTATTTTATCATACAATATGCACGCTTGCAAGATTCAATTTCTCAACGCAAAATTACATGAAACACGCCGTTTTCCGAGCTATCGGCGATTGTCAAGGTCTGATTTCAATTCACAGACGCGCTTTTTTAATATAGGATGCAGCTTGTTGGGACAAAGCTCGCAAAGAGGTTCGAGAACGAAAGCGCGATTTTGCATATCGATATGCGGCACGCACAAATCGTTTGCGGAAATCACGCAATCGTCGTAAAAAATCACGTCTATATCCAGCGTTCTGTTCCCCCATCTTTCACTGCGCACGCGCTCTCCGCCGGTCTCGATTTGCGATATGACGGAAAGAAGTTCAAAGGGAGAATAAAGAGTTGATATTTTCACTGCGCTGTTGACAAACTCGCCCGTGGCAACGCCTCCGTACGGCGCGGTTGAGTAGCGGGAACTCTCTTTGACGTCTTTGATATTGTCGTCGGCTTTCAGTCTTGAAATCGCAAAATCGAGATAAGCGTTTTTGTCGCCGAGATTCGAGCCGAGCGCAAGATAAACCTCATGCCACTCTTTTTCCGCTACGACAGCGACATAATCAAAAACACCGCTCATGGGAGCATCCGGCTTTTTCACTTGCACAACGACTTTTTTTGCGGGGTATTTTTTTAGCAATACCTCCGCCGCCCTTGTCGCGAGCGTTTCAATCAAATTGAAACAATTATTTTCACAAAACGACTTTAAAGTCTTTTTTACGTCACTATAACTGATGGTTTTTGTCAAATCATCGTTTTTTGCCGCTTGCGAAAAATCATAAAAAATTTCCGCCGTAAACAAAAACCGTTGCGGATTTGTTTTTTCTTCGGGATTGCATCCGTGGCATGCTTTTACTTCAAAGTCTTTTAGAATAATCTTGTTCATATGCAATTCGGGTTTGATTTTTTATATTTTAGGTTGTTATTTTGCAAGGTTTATCACGGCTCGATTTTCTTTGACGTCATGGACTCTTACAAACAAAACGCCCTGTTTCACCGCAAGCATCGTCGAGTCGAGAGTTGCTGAAAGTCTTGTTTCGGGAGTTCCTCCGAACATAGACTTTCTTGACGTGCCCAGCAAAAACGGATACTCTTCAAACATATCCAAAAGTTTGTCGTAATCGTTGAGAAGTTGCCAATCCTCGTCGTTGGATTTGTTGAAACCGATTCCACCGTCAAGCAGTATTCTGTTTTTGTCAAGTCCCGATGAAAGAAGCGTATCCACCGCCCTCATAAGTCCCGTTTCCTTGTCGAAAAACAAGTCGGGTATCCCTGACTTGCGTCTGTCGTGCATAACGCAAATCGCAACGTCGTTTTGCGCGACTACCTTTGCAAGATTTTTGTCGAGCAAACAACTCACGTCGTTTATCATATCCGCGCCCACGTCGATTGCGGCTTGCGCAACGTCGGGATAAAACGTATCTACGCTCACGAGTGCGTCGGGAAACTCTTTTTTTATGCTTTCCACGGCAGGCAGAACCCTCGACATTTCTTCAAGCGCACTTACGCTTTGAGCGCCGGGACGCGTGGACTGTCCTCCGATATCGATAATTTCGGCACCATGCTCCAAGAACTTTTTTGCCGTTTCGACCGCATCGTGCGCGTGGCGACTTCCTGCATAAAAGCTGTCGGGAGTGACATTGAGGATTGCCATAATGTGCGTTCCGCTCTCGAAGACCTCGTTGCCGACGTGAAAATCGTAGTGACGTTCTGTTTTCATTTCAACCCCTCCAAAATCAATCTCTCGATACTTTCGTCAACCTCGCCGCGCTTTGCGAAAGTGATGGTTTTTGCGCCGATTTTCTTCACTCCGCGTGCGCTCATGCACGTGTGCTGCGCCTCGATTGCAACGATCACGCCCTTGGGATTAAGTTCGTCGAAAATTGCGTCTGCGATTTGTGCGTTCAACCTCTCTTGCAGTTGCAAACGCTTTGCGTAAACGTCAACCACTCTTGCAAGTTTGGAAAGCCCCACCACTTTGCCGTCGGGAATATACGCGATATGCACCTTGCCGAAAAACGGCATAAGATGATGCTCGCAAGTGGAAGAAAAATCTATATCTCTTTCGATGACTACTTCGCTTCCGCTCTCGTCAAACACTTTTGAAAGATGCGTCTTTGCGTCGTCGCTATATCCCTGCGTCAACTCTTCGAGCATACGCGCCACTCTGTCCGGGGTTTGCAAAAGCCCTTCGCGGTCGGGATCTTCCCCTATTGCGACAAGTATGTCTTTGACTGCTTTTTTGATTGTTTCTTTATCGATTGTATTGTTTTTCATTTTCGTTTACTCGTTGGTTTTAAGTTCTGAAAAAAGCGTCAGCGAACCGCACAAAATCGTCACGTCGCAATCGCCGTTCAGTGCGTTTTGCACTGCCGTTTTTATATCGTCTTGCATCGAACATTCCCCTTTGCAAAGAGGCGCGACTATGCATTTTAGTTCTTCCTTTTGCATTGCTCTGGGCGACGGCGGCGTAATGCACGTTATCCTGTTTGCAAGCGGTGCGAGAATAGTGCAAATGCCTTTTACGTCCTTGTCTTTAAGTATGCCGAGCACGAGATGCACGCGCTTGTTTTTAAACAAATCTTTGATTGCGTTCGCAAGCGTAGTTGCGCCTTGCGGATTGTGCGATCCGTCAAAAACAAGCACTTTATCTTGCGGAATCGTAATATTAAACTCCTCTTTTGCGTTTTTTACGACTTGTAACCTTGCTTTCCATACCGTGTTTTTAAGCCCTTTTTCAAGTGCGTTGTCGTCTATTGAGAAGTGCTTTTTTCTCAGTTCCCCGACAGCGCAAATCGCAATGGACGCATTGACGAGTTGATGTTTGCCAAGCATGGAAATTTCATATTCCTTTCCGTCGTAGGAAAAGACTTGTCCGTCTAGATTGCCTCTCAAAAACTTCGGTTCTTTGCAAACGACGACGTTTGCTTTGCGGTACTCTTTTTTGCCGTCTTTGAGAGCGAAGGGGCGTTTTAGTTGTTCCATAACTTCTGGGGGCTGATTGCAAGTTACGACTACGTCTTTGGTTATCGCCGCCTTTTCGCTTGCGATTTCTCCGAGCGTATTTCCGAGCAAAGCGCAATGGTCAAGACCTATGGGAGTAATGATTGAAAGCACCTTGTCGTCAATGGCGTTGGTTGCGTCCCACCTTCCTCCGAGTCCCGTTTCAAGCACACACACGTCGCACTCTTTGTCGAAAAACGCAAGCATTGCGACGGCGGTTTCGATTTCAAACGCAGTCGGTTTAAACTCGGATATGCCGAAAGCGTTTCGCAAAATTTGCTCGCTTTCTATGCACTCTCTCACTGCGGTGAGATACTTTGCCACGTCCTCGTTCGAGAGCGGATTGCCGTTTATAAGCCACCTTTCGTTGTAGCAAAACACGGACGGAGAATTGTACGTTCCAACCTTATAGCCCGCCTCTTTAAGCACGGACGTGAGATATGCGCTGACGCTCCCCTTGCCGTTGGTGCCCGCGATATGCACGAATTTCAAATGTTTGTCGGGTGCGTCGAGAAGATCGAGAAGCTCCCTCATACGTTCGATACCGTAATCCGAACCCGACCTTTCGATGTTTTTGATGTATTCGATTGCCTCTTGATAAAACAAAAAGCACCTCCTTTGGAAGCACTCGCAAAAAAACCTTTCGGTAATATGTGAAGTCCGGAGTGAATATTGCACCGCGAGCAAAGCTCTTCGTCCGCCGACACCCCACGTTCGCACGGCACTTAACGCGCAATTTCTACTACTTCCATAGATGATATTTTGATTTTACCACCATTCGAAAACAGTTGCAAGAGAAAACGTACAGCGCAACAAAAAAAATTATTGCGCAATACGATTATGTGGTTTATACTGTTTCTAATATTAAAATAACATTAAAGGGAGTTTGCTTATGCTTTTATCAGCGGCTTGGTCAAAGGAGTTTTCTTTGCGCCATCCAATTATTTATGTGCTATACGGTATTGTGCTTGCATTTGTCATATCATTGTCGCTGTACTACATGCTTACCGCAATCAAACACGCAAAGCAATTGGGCATCGAATCCTCGAAAATCAAAAAAGTCATCACGACTTCCGCAACCTTTTCCATACTCCCCGGGCTTGGAATCGCACTCGGTGTTGTCACGCTCGTAGGGACTTTGGGCGTTGCGTTCCCTGCAATCAGACTGTCCGTCGTAGGTTCTCTTCAATACGAAACGCAAATGGCTACCGCTGTCGGTTTTGGATTTGCGGAAAAAGGTATTACCCCTGACGCGGCAACGGAATTTGCCACTATGGCTATGATTATGACGATTGCAATCTGCTCGGGCGGCGTCGAAGTGCTTTTCTTCTACCGCTTGTATCAGCCCAAAATCGGCAAACTCATGGCAAAAACGACGGGCGGAAAGAAAGGCGGCGTAAATATCGGCGATCTTATCTTCCAAGTGTCCTTCATCGGTATGGTCATCGGTTATCTTGCGATGAGCATCGAAACGCTTGCCAAAAACGTGACGTTCGTGGACGGCTACTACAACTTCATCGCAGTGCTTGTGGCAATGGGTTGCATGTACGTGTGCGACGTGCTTATAAACAAAGCAAACTGGAAATGGCTTGACAGCTTCTCAACACCCGTGTCCATGCTCATAGCAATGTTTGTGGTCGGCGTGATAAGCTACTGCGCAAACAAATACGGTTGGGCACTCTCTTCCGACACGTCGGCGGCAGCGGAACAAGCCGCAGAGGCTGCAAGAAACGCCTTTGCAATGATACTGTAAGGAGGTTAGATTATGGCAAAAGAAAAAGTAAAAGTCACAATGGATTACAACCTCAAATCACACATTATCGGAAAAATTTGGATGGCTTTGGCGATGTTGATTTTCTTCGCCGTTCCGACCACGATATGTCTGTATTTCGATGTCAAACCCGACATGAGCGTCATGGGTACGTCCGCAGTGCTCATTCCCTTCATCATCAACTTCTTCTCGGGAATATTCGAACCTATCATCTATTCCCCGATGTTGGGCATCAACAGTGCGTACCTTGCCTTTATCACAGGCAACCTTTCCAACCTCAAAATCCCCTGCGTCGTCAAAGCGCAAGAGATTTGCGGCACGAAACTCGGCAGCAAAGAAAACGAAGTGGTGTCCACCCTCTCGGTTGCGACAAGCACTCTGGTGACAACGGTCATCATCGCGGTGTTCGTTCTTATCCTTGCTGTCAGCAACGTTGAAACGGCAATCAAAAACACTCCGTGGATTACGCCTGCGTTCACTTGCGTTGTTTATGCGCTGTTTGGATCGCTCGGCGGAAAATACGTCGTCAAAAACATCAAGCTCGCAGTATTCCCGCTTGTCATCATCGTTGCGTTCTCTCTCATTTTGGGATTTGCAGCGCCAAAGCTCGGCTTCGGCTCGGCATACTTGTTTGTCGGTATAGCACTCTGCGCAATCTTCGGTATTCTCCAAGTCGTGCGTGAAAAGAAAAAGCAAAAACTTCAAGAAGAAAAAAAACACCTCGAAGGAATCGCGGTTTCCGACGTCGAACTCGACGAAAACTCCGCAAACGCCGTCCAATCCGACGATGAGCAAAGCGAAAATCAAAATGAAGAGCAAAACGAAGAGCAAGCTCTCGAAGATGTCGAAAAAGAGGCGGAACAAATCGCAGAGGACACCCAAAGCGTTGACTAAAAAGCAATTCAAAGCATAAAAAATCCGACGAAAATTCGTCGGATTTTTTCTTTTTTCAGACAGATGAGAAACAAGGTTTTTGTTCCTCTTTTAACTATAAATAAACGCAATATTGAGATGAAGAACAAGGAAACACCCCTTTGCGAACCCGCCTAACGTACTGATGTGTACGTGACGGGTGAACAAAAGGGTGTTGACGCAGTTATTCGCTCAATAGTGCGTTTATTCCAACTCGAATGCACCGGTGTAAAGCTGATAATATCTCCCCCTCTGCGCTATCAACTGCTCGTGATTGCCGCGCTCGATAATCTCGCCGTGTTCGAGAACGCAAATCATGTCGGAGTTGCGTACGGTGGAGAGTCTGTGCGCGATGACAAAAACGGTGCGACCTTGCATAAGTTTGTCCATTCCCTGCTCGATAAGTTTTTCTGTGCGTGTGTCGATTGAACTTGTCGCTTCGTCCAGAATGAGAACGGGCGGATTTGCGACTGCGGCGCGAGCGATTGCAAGAAGCTGACGTTGACCTTGCGAAAGGTTTTCGCCGTCGCCTGTAAGCATGGTGTCATATCCTTCAGGCAAGTGGCGGATAAAGTAATCCGCATTTGCGAGTTTTGCCGCGGCTTTGACTTCCTCGTCGGTGGCGTCGAGCTTGCCGAAACGGATATTGTCGGCGACCGTCCCCGTAAAGAGGTGCGTATCTTGAAGAACCATTGCCATAGAGTGACGCAAATCGTCTTTTTTGATTTTTGTTATATTGATGTTGTCGTATCTTATCTTGCCCTCGTTTATATCGTAGAAGCGGTTGATAAGGTTTGTAATCGTGGTCTTTCCTGCGCCGGTTGAGCCGACGAGTGCGATTTTTTGTCCCGGCAACGCTTCCATTGTGACGTGTTTGAGAACGGTTTTTTCGGGAACGTAACCAAAAGATACGTCCTCGAATTCGACCTCTCCTCTCCACTTGACGTACGTTGTAGTGCCGTCGGCTTTGTGGAAGTGTTTCCACGCCCACTCGCCCGTGTATTCTTCGGTTTCTACGATGTTGCCGTCCTCGTCCTCTTTTGCGTTTACGAGAGTTACATAGCCTTCGTCCTGTTCGGGTTGCTGGTCAATCAATTCAAAGATACGCTCCGCGCCTGCAAGTGCCATAAGAACGCCGTTCATTTGTTGAGCGATTTGCGAGAGCGGATTGCTGAATTGACGTGAGAATTGCATGAAGGATACAAGTCCGCCCCAAGTCATTCCTCCGAATCCGCCGATTGCCATAATCGTGCCGAGAATTGCGGTTGCCGCATAGGACACGTAGGACAAGTTGCCCATGATCGGGAATAGTATATTCGCATACGTGTGCGCCTTGTCGGAGTGATGGAACAAATCCTCGTTGAATTTGTCGAAATCGATTTTTTCCTCGTCCTCGTGGCAGAACACTTTGACCACTTTAAGTCCGTCGATATGCTCCTCGATAAAGCCGTTTATCGCGCCGGTCTGGCGTTGTTGACCGACAAAGTGCTTGCCGCTCTTGCCTGCGACGAACTTCATAATGAAAAGCATTATGACGAGCATAACCACCGAACAAAGCGTCAGCAGCGGAGATACGAGCATCATTGCGACAAACATACCGACAACCATAAGCAAGTTGCTGATAAGGTTGGGAATGCCGTTTGAAAGCAGTTCGCGCAACGTGTCCGTGTCGTTGGTGTAAAGGCTCATTATGTCGCCGTGGGTGTGAGTGTCGAAATATTTGACGGGCAATTTTTCCATCTTTTCGAACATCTCGTCACGCACGCTTTGGAGAGTTTTGGTGGTGACTCTGACGAGAATGTAGTTGTAAAGATAATGAAGCCCTGCGCCCACGACGTACATTGCCGCCATAACGCCGACGATACCGCCGAAGTTTTGCATGGTGACTTCCGCCGCCCTTGCGATGATTTCCGCATTGGAGGTGACGTACACTCCGTTTGCATAAGCAAGAGGAAGGATATAGTTGTTGACGACAACCGAGCCGAGCATAAACGTACCTGCGATGTTGCAAAGCACGTTTGCGATCATGCAAATCAATGCGCCGATAAGTTGACCTCTATACGGTTTCCAATACCCGAGAATACGCTTCAAGGTTTGCATAGGGTTCTTTGCCCTAAACTTGTTTTGAGCCGCCGCTTTTTTGACGTTTTGTTTTTTGTCTTTACGCATTGACGCTCACCTCCTCGTCGCTTCCTTTCTTTTGGGAATTGTACACGTCCCGATAAATCTCGTTGGTTGCAAGCAACTCTTCGTGAGTGCCAACGGCGTCGATTTTGCCGTCGTTCATAACGATGATTCTGTCTGCGTCCTCGACGGAAGAGATACGTTGAGCGATGATAAGCACCGTAGTATCTCCGAATTCTTTTTTGAGTCCGGATCTTATTGCCGCGTCGGTTGCGGTATCGACTGCGGACGTAGAATCGTCCATAATCATGATTTTCGGCTTTTTGAGCAAAGCGCGCGCGATGCAAAGACGTTGTTTTTGACCGCCGGATACGTTGACGCCGCCCTGACCGAGTTCGGTTTCGTAACCGTCGGGGAAAGACATAATGAAGTCGTGCGCTTGCGCCGCTTTTGCAGCGTGTTCGATTTCCTCGTCCGTTGCGTCTTTGTTGCCCCAAAGCAAGTTTTGCCTTATCGTGCCGCTGAACAACACGTTCTTTTGAAGCACCATTGCGACGGAATCTCTGAGTTTGTCGAGCTTGTAGTCCTTGACGTTGACGCCCCCGACCTTCACCTCGCCGTCCAAAACGTCGTAAAGTCTGGGAATCAGCTGGACGAGAGTGGACTTTGCCGAGCCGGTTCCGCCTATGATACCGATGGTTTCACCGCTCCTGATATGCAAGTCGATGTTTTCAAGATTGAGAACGTCGCGGGATTTCGAATAGGAAAAATCAACGTTGTCGAAATCGATACTGCCGTCTTTGACTTCGATGTCCTGTGAGTCGGGAGCGTCTTCGATGTCGATTTTTTCGTCGAGAATTTCAACAATACGATCGAGGGACGCACGCGAAAGCACGATGTTCATAAAGCCCATTGCCACCATGATAAGCGACATAAGGATTTGCATAATATAACTCAAAAATGCAGTGAAATCGCCGAGTTTCATGTTGCCCACGATGATGTCGTTGCCGCCGAACCACGCAACGCAAATCATACAAGCGTAAATGACGATTTGCATAAACGGGAATGCGATAACGATGATTTTTTCCGCGGAAAATTGAAGTTTTTGGACAGTTGAACTGACTTTTTTGAACTTGTCGATTTCGTTGTCCTCTCTCACGAACGCCTTGACCGCGCGGATACCTATGAGGTTTTCCTGCGTGGACTCGTTCATATCGTCGTATTTGCGGAGCATCTTTTCAAATCTCGGGAACACGACTTTCACACCCACGATAAGTCCTACGATCAAAACGGGGATCGCCGCGGCAAATATGAGCGACAAATCCGGGCTTATTGAGATTGACATGCACATTGCCAAAATCAACATTATCGGCGAGCGCACAAGCATACGGATGATGATTTGAAATGCCATCTGTATGTTGGTTACGTCGGTGGTAAGTCTTGTCACAAGGCTTGCGGTTTTGAATCTGTCAAGGTTTGCAAAGGAGAAGTTTTCAATCTTGTAAAACATCTTTTTGCGCAGATTTTTTGCAAAACCCGTCGAAGCGGTCGCCGCAAGTCTGCCCGACATCGTGCCGAAAAACAGCGATATCAACGCCATAACTATCATCATTGCGCCGCAAGTGACGATAAACCAGACGCGGTTGTTCATCGTAAACAACTCGAAGCCTTTGCTTCCAAGTTGAAGCGTAAACGTAAAAGACGTTGCGTCCTCAACCATACCTACGTTTACGATTTGCGCCATGATGAGCGGAATCAAAATTTCAAAAAGAACTTCCAGCGCAACCAAAACAGACGTGAAAATCGCGTGGACTTTGTACTCGCCCACGCAACTCGCCATCTTTTTGAGTCCGCCTTTGGATCTCGGTGCCATATTTTTTTCGTTTGCCATAATCACCTTAATTTCGCATAGCGCGAAGATGAAAAATATTTGCAAAAGCAAAATGCTTTCATCGACCGTGCAAAAAAAAATCACGATCATATTTTATTTACAATTTATTAAAAAAAATGTCAATGATTTATGCCGAATTCTTATAAATATTAAATTTATTTTAATAAATATATACATCCTTTCGGTCGAGTGATAAAATTTGGCGGCGCGAGCATTTTATTATATCGCAATGTATGTTCGCTTAACTTGACAAATGTGCCGTATTTGTGCGATAATTTATACAACAATTCGGTTTGGGGGACACGTTATGTCTGCACAAAAAGAAGATTTGCGCATCGTTCGCACAAGAAAGCTTTTGAGCAACACGCTGCTGGATATGATGGAGGAGGAATCCATCGAAAAAATCAGCGTCATAGACCTTTGCAACAAAGCGATGGTCAACCGCGCAACGTTCTACGCACACTTCGAGGACAAATACCACCTTTTGACTTTTGCCTTGGAAGAGCTCAAAGACGACCTCTACAAAAAGTTTACCAAGGATACCAAGTTCACCACCCCCACCGAAACGCTCAACTCGATGATTATGATGGCAGTCGACTTTTTCTTTGACAAGCACAACCACATCGCCAACATAATTCGCTTCAACAGAAACGGCAAAGTGATAAGCACTATACAGGATTCCATCGCACATTCCATCAAGTATCAGCTTTCGAAATACAAAGACACGTACGAAATCAAAATGCCCCTTCAAATTCTATCCACTTTCGTTGCGGGCGGCATGATAAACACGGTGCTTTGGTGCGTGGACAACCCCGGCAGATACACGTACGAAGAGTTTATCTCCTATGCAACCTGCCCTCTTGCCGAGCATTGCTTTGTGAAAAAATAAAACAAATACATCTGAAAGACGAATTGCAAAACGCAGTTCGTTTTTTTTATTATCCCCCGAAAACCTTCGTCAAAAATCTATTATATCGTTTTTGATTTTATCAAATAGAACATCCTATATGTTCCATATTTCGACATAATGAAAAAAACTTAAAATTTTTGAGCAAAATATATTGACATAGCAAATTTTAGTGATATAATTAGCAATCGAAGATAAAGAGTGCTAACAAACAAGCACGGTGATTGCCAAAGACGTAAAAGCGTATGAAACAATCAAAGGCTCAAAAGGCACGACACGGAACATATTTCAAAGGAGGTATGAACTATGGACACCAACAAATTTACGAAAAAAGCATTGGATGCAATAAATGCGGCGCAAAACCTTGCGCTTGAAAGACATCATCAACAACTTTGCAAGGAGCATATCGCGTATGCGTTGCTCAACGACGAGGAAGGGCTTATTCCGAAACTCGTCACCAAATGCGGAGCGGACGCTCCGCAACTGGTGAGAGAAATCGACAGAATTCTCTCTCAAATGCCCTCGGTCACGGGATCGGGCGCAAGCGAAGTGTATCTGTCGCAAGACTGCTCCCTTATGCTTTCGCAAGCGGAAAAAGACGCAAAGAAACAGGGCGACGATTTTGTGAGCGTCGAACATATCTTTGCCGCAATCCTCGACAACCCCACCCCTGCCCTCAAAGCAGTATTTGCAAAGTGCAAACTCACCAAAAAGGACTTTATGAGTGCGCTTTCGCAAGTTAAAACCTCGAAAGTGACAAACGACAGCCCCGAAGACACCTACGACGTACTCAACAAATACGGTCACGATATGGTTGAGAGAGCGGCGCGCGGACAACTCGACCCCGTCATCGGACGTGACGACGAGATAAGAAACGTTATTCGTATATTGTCAAGAAAGACAAAAAACAACCCCGTTCTTATCGGTGAGGCGGGCGTCGGCAAAACGGCAATTGCGGAAGGACTTGCCCAACGTATCGTCAGAGGCGACGTCCCAGAGGGACTCAAAGACAAACACATCTTCGCACTCGATATGGGCGCGCTCATCGCAGGCGCAAAATACAGAGGCGAATTTGAAGAAAGACTCAAAGCGGTTCTTGGCGAAATCAAAAAACAAAACGGCAGAATGTTGCTGTTTATCGACGAATTGCACACCATTGTCGGCGCAGGCAAAACCGAAGGCAGCATGGACGCAGGCAACCTTTTGAAGCCTATGCTTGCAAGAGGCGAATTGCACTGCATCGGCGCAACCACGCTTGACGAATATCGCAAATACATCGAAAAAGACCCTGCTCTGGAAAGACGTTTCCAACCCGTCATGGTCAACGAACCTACGGTTGAGGACACAATCGCTATATTGCGTGGCTTGAAAGAAAGATACGAAATCTTCCACGGCGTGCGCATACACGATCAAGCTCTCGTCGCGGCGGCGACTCTCTCGGACAGATATATCACCGACAGATTCCTCCCCGACAAAGCAATCGACCTCGTGGACGAAGCGTGCGCGATGATTCGTACCGAAATCGACAGCATGCCAACCGAAATGGACGTTATCAGCCGTAAAATCATGCAACTCGAAATCGAGGAAATGGCTCTTGAAAAAGAAACCGACAAACTTTCTATCGACCGTCGCGAATCCATCAAAAAGGAACTTGCCGAACTCCACGACAAATTCAACGAAATGAAAGCGCAATGGGAAAACGAGAAGAAGGAAATAAACAGCGTTCAGGACACCAAAGCCGAGATTGACCGCGTAAATCTTCAAATCGAAGAAGCAAAGCGCAACAGCGACTACGGCAAAGCGGCTCAACTTCAATACGGTGAACTGCCTGCCCTCACCAAGAAACTCGAAGAGGCTGAAAAGAAATCCGCAAACGGCTCTACCCTTCTTCGTGACGAAGTGACTGCGGACGAAATCGCAAAAATCGTTGCAAAGTGGACGGGTATCCCCGTAACCAAACTTATGGAAAGCGAAAAAGAAAAACTCCTTCACCTCAGCGACGAACTCCACAAGAGAGTTATCGGACAAGACGAAGCGGTGCAAGCGGTCAGCGAAGCGGTGCTGCGTTCTCGTGCAGGCATATCCGACGAAAACAGACCTATCGGTTCGTTCCTCTTCCTCGGCCCTACCGGCGTCGGCAAAACCGAGCTTGCAAAGACTCTTGCGTCCTACCTCTTTGACGACGAGCGCAATATTGTGCGTATCGACATGACGGAGTACATGGAAAAATTCAGCGTATCTCGTCTTATCGGCGCGCCTCCGGGATACGTCGGCTATGACGAGGGCGGTCAACTCACCGAGGCTGTGAGAAGAAAGCCCTACTCCGTCGTCCTCTTTGACGAAATCGAAAAGGCACACCCCGACGTGTTCAATATCCTGCTCCAAGTCCTCGACGACGGAAGAATCACCGACAGCCAAGGTAGAACGGTCAACTTCAAAAACACAATCATCATTTTGACGTCCAACCTCGGCAGCGGCATAATCCTAGACAACATCGACAAAAACGGCAACATCACCGACGAGGCGAAAGCGCAAATCGACAAGTTGCTCAAACAAACCTTCCGCCCCGAGTTCCTCAACAGGCTTGACGACACCGTGTTGTTCACTCCGCTCACAAGAGAGAACGTGTACAAGATCATCGACATCATGCTCAAAAAGCTGGAATCGAGGCTCGAAAAGCAAAACCTCAAACTCGAAGTTACGCAAGCGGCAAAAGACCTTATCGTTGACGGCGGCTACGACGTGACGTTCGGCGCAAGACCGCTCAAACGTTATATCGAAAGCAACGTCGAAACCAAAGTCGCAAAAGCAATCTTGCAAGGCAACATGGACGAAGGCGACACAATCGTTGTTGACGCAAAAGACGGCGAAATCGTCGTATCGTCAAAACACTAAAAAAGTTCCACGGCGATGTGAACTCAAAACACTCATAATTTTCCCTATAAAAAGAAGCGGCGGATTTTGAATCCGTCGTTTCTTTTTTCAATTCCAAAATGTTGCTATGTTAAAATTTGCACGGCAGCATTGCGCTCGCAATGACGTATGAAATAATCCATACCGCGCAAACGCCGCTAAAAACCAAAGCAATTTCAGCTGATTCTTTTCAAGTGCGGCAAGGCGTAGGCGAAAAACTTTTTGTAGGCGGCGCATTTGTCGAGGTCGATACGCTCGCGCTTGCAGCCGTTGCGGCACATATGATAGAAATTGCACTCCTTGCACTTGTCCTCGATTTGCATACTTTCTTTTATGAATTCGGTTGCAACGGGATGCTTTGACAGCGCAAAGAAATCGGTACCGTTGATGTTGCCCATATCGTAGCAATCGAGGCAATAAAAGTCGCACGGATAGACCTCGCCGTCCCCTTCGATGACGAATTGATGACAGCAATGCCCTTCCATACCGCACTGTTCGGGACACTCGAAATGCGCAAGGCGCACGAAGTTGTCAAATTGGCGGATTGAGGTGTATTTGCCGTCCATACAGTCTTTGAGATACATCGCAAAGCACTTTTGCAAAAACTCGGAATAGTCCTCGGCAGACATGGAATAGTTTTCCTCATCACTTGGGAACGGATCGTTGTAGGTGGTTTTTGAGATAGGCTTGCCGCTCTCGTCCACGCGCAATGGTTTGAGCATGGGGATAAACTGCAAATGCTTGAAATTCTGCTTTTTGAAAAACCTATAAATCGGCTCGATGCGGTTTGCCACCTGCTTTGTCAGCACCACGAGGATATTGAAATCCACGCCGTATTTTTGCATAAGTTTTGCGCCGTTGAGCGCACGTGAAAACGTGGGATTGCCGTTTGCGTCTATGCGGAGAGAATCGGCAACCTCGTCACCATCCAAGCTCAATCCGACAAGGTAGCCGCCGCGCTTGAATATTCTGCACCACTCGTCGTCGATGAGCGTTCCGTTGGTTTGCACGCCTATGCTGACGGGCGCGCGATTGACGTTCAACTCACGAATAATATCGTGCAGTTTCAAAAAAAACTCCTTGCCGGCAAGCAGCGGCTCGCCGCCCTGAAAGGAGAGCATAACCCTGTCGTGTCCTGCAAAATCGAAGGCTTTTTTGAGTGTTGAGCGCAGAGTTTTTTCGCTCATCATTCCGTGCGACGGCATCTCTCTATGGCTTGAGAGGTCGTTGTAAAAACAGTATTTGCATCGCAAATTGCAATTTGACGAGGCAGGTTTGAGCATTATGCTTATGTTCATAAAACCTATTTCCCTTGTTGTTTCGCTTATTGTTGCGTATCGCAATCTTCGTCTTGGTCAAATACAATCTCGTATTGTGCGCTTTTGCTCACGGCATTGACGATTGCAAGGCGAGTTGCCTCGACGGCTGCCGATTGCACCGGTGCAAGATTGACTACGGGACGTCTGCCGCTTGCAAGGCAGAACATGGTGTCGCCGTCGTACATTGTATGCACGGGACGGATTGCCCTTGCAAGCCCGTTGTGGGATATGCTTGCAATCAAATTTGCCTCGACTTTGGAGAGTTTCGCATCGGTGATTATGCAACCTATCGTTGTGTTTGTCCCAAGCAAAAGTTTTGCGAATTCACCGTTTGCGAGGCATTTTTCCGTGTCGATAAACTCGCCGTTTCTGCCCTTTGCGCCTGCAATTATTTTGCCGCTTTCATCTACGACGTCGCCCATAGCGTTGACAGCAACGACTGCCGTAACCGTGACGCCCGCCACTTTGACGGTTGCCGCGCCGATACCGCTCTTGCACGCGTTTTTCAAGCCTCTTATCTTGCCTACCGTTGCGCCTCGTCCTGCGCCGATATTGCCGAAATCGAGGGTTTTTGACGCATTTTTGCACGCATTAAGTCCGTATTGCGCGGTTGGATAGTGATATTCCTTCTGATTGAGGTCATAAAGCACCGCACCGCAAACAATAGGCACGATCTTGCCCATAGACTTGAATCCCTTGCCATTTTGTTTGAGATATTCCATAACTCCGACGGTGGATGCAAGCCCGTATGCCGAGCCGCCCGACAGCACGACGGCATTGACTTTTTGCATCATCTTCTCGTTGTGAAGAAGGTCGGTTTCTCTCGTACCGGGTGCGCCTCCTCTGCAATCCACGCCTCCGACCGCTCCGTTTTCGGCAAGGATTACGCTTACGCCCGTAAACTCGTCCTCATAGTGTCCTATCTTAAAACCGGAAGGTATTGTTACATTCATTTTCACACCTCAAAAAAGTCCTCCGAACAAGAAGGACTTTCGTTTTTTTATTTACACAAATCGTCTATGCTTGTCTGCTCATAGATGATGAACTTGTCAAAGAAATCCGCAACGTCCTTTTGCATTTGCTCGCCGCACCAATCGTAAAACACTTCGTGTCTTGCGCCGGGATAGAGATGAAGCTCGGTGTTGATGCCGTTTTGTCTGTACATTTTGTCAAGTTTTTTGACGCCCTTGCCCATTTGCCCGACAGAGTCCGCATCACCCGAAAAAATGCCGATTGCGGTTGCAGGATTGAGTTTTGCCTGCGCTTTTTTGGTGTACAGCTTCGATGTTTCTTTCATCATATAATAGTCAAAACCGACGGACATGTTTTGATGCGCAAGCGGATCTGCAAGCACATCCTCTCGTCTTGCCCTTACGCTGTTTGCCCATTGCAGCTTGCCCTCGTCGCCTTTGAATTTCTGGAAGTTGTCGCTCACCCAATTGACAATACGAGGACGCCAGTTTCTTGCCAGAAGGAATATCGGCGCAACCACAATTTTGCCAAAAGTGAACAGGCTGCGCATATGTCCCGAACCTATGAGTGCAATCGCCTTGACGTCCGTCCCCTCCTGCGCAAAAGCCTGCGAGAGAAAACTGCCATAGCTGTGTCCCATAAGAAACACTGGCAAATCATATTGAGATTTTAGCCACTCACGGAAAAACAATTCGTCGTTCAAAGTCTTTTTGAAAATGTTGCCGGGGTGTTTGCCGCGATTTTGGTCGGTTTCGGTCAAACCGTGCGCGCGGTGATCATCGCCGAAAACTATGTAACCTCTTGAATTGAGATAGCGTGCAAACTCGTCGTAGCGGCCCGCATACTCGCTCATGCCGTGCACGAGTTGTATTACGCCCTTGGGATTTTCCACGTCGTCCCAAAGCCTGCAATAAATCTCGGTGTTGTCAAAACTTTTGAGCTTAAACTCTTTCATATTGCACTCTCCGCACAAAATAAGGTTTATTAAGCACATTATAAACAATAAAACTCATTTTATCAATAGCACTTTGCAAAAATAACACATCAAAAATTGCAAAATTCGCAAAGGAGTGCTACACTGTATTTATGCAAGTATCCATAATCTTAAACTGCGGAAATGAAATAAAACGCAAAATAAAAGGCGACAAAGTCGTATGCTGTGACGGCGGTTTCAACGTATGCCCCGTCAAACCCGACGTGATTCTGGGCGACTTCGACTCCCTCGAAAAACCCGACAGCTCGGACATTCCCCTTGTCGAGCACAATCCGCACAAGGACGCAAGCGACGGCGAACTTGCCGTGTATTATGCAAAAGAGGTTTTGCATGCGGACTCAATCGTATTTTACGGCATAACAGGAGGACGAGTGGACCACGTGCTTTGCAACCTGTCCATTATGCGCCTTGCCGCAACTCTCGGTATGAACGCAAAGGCGGAAGAGGACGGACTAGATATACACTATGTCGAGGGCAAATTTGACCTCGCCACGCAAAAGGGCGAAACTATATCCATTATCCCCTACGGCGAAAGTGCGCTTGTGAGCGACTCTCAAAATCTCGAATATCCGCTTGACGAACTCCTGCTCAAATCCTGCGATTCGAGAGGATTGTCCAATGTGTCCCTCGGCGGCAAAATCCACATAAACGTCAAGCACGGCGGCGTTTTCGTGTTCCGCTATATAAAACGCTGAATCAATACGAAAATCGCAAAAAATTGCACGTTTTGCAAAATATTTGACAAAGGTCATACAAAAGTTGCTCGCATTCTTCAAAATTTTTTTGAAAAATGCGAGTTTTTTCAAAAAGTCCCAATAAAACCAAAACTTGAATTGTATATTTATCGAAAATACAAAATCATCGTTTTTCAAACCTTTCTAACAAAAAAGCACGGCATGCCGTGCTTTTTGAATTGTGTCCGCAAATGCGGTATTTTCTAAGTCACAACTCAAAGCCCATTTGAAACGAAAAGAGAGAGGCGGTTTGCCTCTCCCCTTCTTGCCGATTGCAAATTGCAATTATCGATTGTCTTGATTGTCGTTGCTATCCTTATTTTCGGATTTTGCTTGATTTGCGATGATTTGCTTGTCAACCTCGTCAAGTTCCTCGTCGTTGTCGACACCTGTTGCGCCGTCTGCGGTTTGAGTTGTCACTGCGAGTTTGTTGACGTCGCTAGATTTTTGCATAAGTGCGGTGAAAGATTTTGACGCAAACAGCGTACCGCCTGCAACGAGTGCAAGTGCCATATCGACGAACGTAAATGAATTGTACGCCATGCTATATACTATTGCCGAGCCGTACTTGTCAAGGTCTGCGTAGTCGGCAAACGCAAATACGCCCGAACAAACGTGGCAAGCATATCTCAACACGACCGCTATTATACCGCCGAGCAAAAACGCCACGATTTTCTTTTCTTTAAACACGCCCTTTTCCATAAATATACCGCTTACTCCGATAAGACCGAACGCGAGAGGATAGTCGAGCAAGAATTGCATCGGGTGAATAATGAACGGATCTTGAAGCGCTTGAAGCACGCCGTAAATCGTGCACACCACAAGTCCCCTTCTCGTACCGAACATGCAGCAGTACACCATGAGCGGAAGAAGGCTTGCAAACGTAACCGAACCGCCCTGCGGAAGTTTGAAAAGTTTGGCATAGGAAAGCGCAAATGACAATGCGATTGAAATTGCACCGTACACAATGGAGCGCGTGTCGCTCATCTTGCGTTTGTCGCCGACAAACCACATAACCACCATAATCACCATAAACACGACCGCAGACACGATCATACCCACGAGGTTTGCGTTGGGATAGTACTCTGCGATATCTCCGTAATACTGCGCCATCAACACCATGGTTGCAATGAAGCAGCCGAGCAACAACGCCGCCGTAACTATAAGCGAAATCTTGACGGCTTTATCGTTGAAAAGCGAGCTTACGAGCATTGCGATTGCCCCTGCCACCGCCGTGATAAGCGTTGCGAGAATAGGATAGAAAAGTTTTGCTTGCATATCGTCGATATTGCATTGAAATTTGACGTACGCAAAAACGACGACCATTGTGGTTGCAAAGCCTGTTGTAATGCCTATTGCGTATTTTTTGTAGTCGTTGAATTTTTCTCTTTTGAAAAACCACACGAGCAATCCCACGACGATAAACGCCGCAACGAGCGCAACCGCAAGGTAGAGCGCAACGTATTGGAGTTTGTCGGAAAGTGTGTTAATGTCCATAAAAAAATCTCCTAACTTGTGCTTAGGAGAACTTGAAAAGAAAAGGCAATATCGAAAACTTTCGTTGTTTTTGCTTCCTTACGCGAGGATTAACTCACAAGTTTGAGGGTATCATCTCAGCTTTACAGCACCCCTAGCGACACCTATTGTATGCCTCGGCGGAAATTTAGTCAATTGTTTTGCACAATATCGGAAAATTCGTCAATATAGAAAAAACTAGTCAAATTTGTCATTTTCTTGACTTAAAATACAAAAAGTACTATATTGTTTTTTACATCAACGATAGGAGAGATAACTTTTATGAAAAAAGATTTCAAGAAGCCCGAATTCAAGCTTCTCAAAGAATTCAAAGCGTTCATAACAAAAGGCAACGTTGTCGATCTTGCAGTTGGTATGATTATAGGTGCCGCATTCACCGCAATCGTAACCGCTCTTGTCAACAACATCTTCAAGCCCCTCATCAACGCAATTCCGATGGGCGATTTGCAAGGGCTCATCACAATGCTCGTTGCAAAGAACGCAGAAGGTCTTACGGCGACGGAGTGTGCGAAACAAGGCATCGAATTTGTTGCGGATATGTCAAAATCCGTATATATCGATTGGGGCGCGTTTATAATGGCAATCATCAACTTCCTTATCACCGCGCTTGTGCTGTTTGCGCTTGTCAAACTCATCAACATGGTGCGCGGAGGATTTACGGGACTTAAACGCGACACCAAATTCCTCGAATCGCTCACACCCGAAGAGAAAGCCACAATCAAAGGTAGATTTGCAACCAAAAAGGAACTCAGAGCAATCAAAGCGGCTCGCGACGAAGCGGCTGCAAAGGCGGCGGAAGAAGCAGCGGCTCTCGAAGCGGCAAACAAGCCCGAAACCACCGACGATTTGCTCCGCGAAATCCGCGACCTTCTCAAAGCGCAACAGGTTGACAAGGCAACCGCCCTTCTGGACGAAACAAAAAACAAATAATCCGAGTTTACACAAAACAGCCGCTCGGCGAGCGGCTGTTTTAATGTCGGCGCAAATCGTGTTTTGCAAGATTGCAAACCCAAAGTTATTTTGACGAGGGAAAAAGCTCGTTGCATTGCATTGTCGCTCTTGACTTTTTGAGAGCAAAGTGCTACTTTATAGCGGTGCGTAAAACGCGCAATGGAGCGGAATTATGATTGTTTCAACACTATCCATGATGGAAGGCAACGGCATAGCGGCATATATCATCCTGCTTGCGCTCGGCATCATCTTTGTCGTCAAAGGCGGGGATTGGTTTGTGGACGCGGCAAGTTGGATTGCCGAAGTGTCCGGCATCCCGACTTTTATCATCGGCGCGACAATCGTCAGCGTCGCAACGACGATACCCGAAATTTTGGTTTCGAGCATATCTGCGGCGCAAGGTCAGGCGTCTATGGCAATCGGCAACGCAGTCGGCTCGGTAAACTGCAATATTGCTCTTATCATGGCAATCTCGCTTGTGTTCACCGCCCCTGTTTTCAAACGCAAAGACTACGTTTTTAAGGTTGCGATTTTGCTTGGCACAATCGCTCTTCTGTGGGGACTCAGCGCAAGCGGCGAGTTTAATTGGTGGAACGCAATCATCATACTTGCAATGTTTGTGCTGTTCCTTATCGAAAACGTCATAAGCGCAAAAAAACACTCCCAAACTCTAATCAACGACAAAGGCTTTGAAAGCATAGATGAAAACAAAACAAAGGGCGAGGGCATTTTGTTTTCATACTTCCAAAGACAAGAGAGCAAAAAAATAGTCCTCAAAAAAACGGGCATGGTCATCGAAAAAAAGGACATCGCAAAAAACGTTGTTCTGTTTGTTCTCGGTGCGGCAACGATTTTTGTCGGCGCGCAACTTATGTGCGACAACGGTGCGGAGCTTGCCCGTGCGCTCAAAGTCCCCGAAGGCATAATCGGCGTCACTATACTTGCGGTCGGCACTTCTTTGCCCGAACTTGTCACCGCAATCACCGCTATCATAAAGAAAAAATCAGATTTGTCGGTTGGCAACATCATAGGCGCAAACATCATCGACTTGTCCTTGATTCTTCCAATTTGCACATTCATCACAATGGGCAAAAACGGCAATCCCCTGCCTGTAGACCATCAATCGCTCACAATCGATTTCCCCTTCTGCCTTGCCGCGGCAGGATTTGCGCTCATTCCACCTCTTGTCATGGGTAAATTCAAACGTTGGCAAGGAGCGCTGTTGCTTGCAGGCTATGTGACCTACGTTGTGCTTCTTATCCTCAACACGACAGGCGCAATCAAGATTTTCTGATTCAAGAGCCAAAAGCCAAAAACGCAATCGAAAAAGCGACGGATTTTCCGCCGCTTTTTGATTGTCATACGCATTGATGTTTTCTTTTCAAGTACGGTTTTTTATCGTTTTCCTCTTTTTTTTTCAACTTAAATATGCGCTTTTATGATTTTGGGAATATCGCAGTTTTTAAGCAAAAATTCCGAGTTGAAATAGGAATAATCCGCCACTTTGAAGTCGATGCCGAAGAAGAACGCTCCGACGTCCGAATCGGAGTGCGATTTCTTTTCCCACGCATAGTAGACCGTGCCGCTTGCAGAGTCGTACTTGTTTGGAAGATTGTTTTGCTTGCTCACGCTCAATCCGCCCGTTTCGTGGTCGGCGGTGACGATGATTGCGGTGTCGTTTCTATCCCCTATCCAATCAAGAATCATAGCAATGGTATCGTTGAGTGCCTTCATTGCTTTGACCATATTGCCGAAGTCGTTTTTGTGCGAGTACTTGTCAACGTGCGCCTGCTCGATCATCAGCACAAAACCGTCCTCGTCCTTTGCTAAAAAATCGATTGCAAACTTGCTTGCATCTTTCAAAGACACCGTGCCGCCGTTGCCGCCCATATCGAACAGACAGTACGCCTTTTGTGCGTCAAGCACGGCTTGTCTGCTCCCAAAATCGCTGCAAAACGCATATCCTTCTTGCTCGATACTGCCCTGTTTCTTTGCGTAAGAGTCGCTTGACGCTCCGCACAACAAATCCACACCCGACTTGATTTGGCTTGCAATGATATCGTCGGTGTCCTTGCGGCTCATTGCGTGCGCGCTGAACGATGCAGGCGTTGCTCCGCTCAATTTGTCCGACGTCACGATACCCGTGGCTTTGCCTTTGCTTTTGGCAACGTCAAGAATGGTTACGGTATCCCTGCCGTCCTTGTCCTTGCCTATGCGCCCGTTTTTGGTCAAAACTCCCGTTGCAAGAGCAGTGCCTGCCGCCGCAGAGTCGGTTGTTTTCGTCGCTCTGAACTTGACGCTCGTGAGCGAATCCGTGTTGACGGACGCCCTCTTCCAGTCCCCGAACGTGCAAGCCTCGCCGCTTGTCATCGCGCCTGCCGCAATGTGTTCAAGCCCCATTCCGTCACCGATAACGTATATGAAGTTCTTGACCTTTGCACCCTCTTTGCACTCGACGTTGAGCGCGTCCACCACGCCGCCTGCGCCGCCCGATGCCGAACATGCAGCAAACGTTGCCAGCACCAGTGCCAGCACAAATATCAAACTTGCGATTTTCAACAAATGTTTTTTCATATCTCCACCGCCTTATATCCAAATTATACTTTCCCCCACATACAAAGTCAACGCCCAAAAATCGCAGCATTCTAAAAAAAACGAATCGAAAACTTGTCGCAAACTTCAAGTAAATTCTCAATCGAAGACAAAGATTGTTGCACCGATAAATTATAAAAAAGCCCCATCCATACCGGTCAAAACGTCACCGGTGCGGATGGGTACCTATTTGTGGAGCCAAGGGGATTCGTAGGAAGTGTACCTTGGACGCTTCCGTAATAGCGAAGAAAGTGAACTTGTTCACGTTTCGGAGCGTCTACGCTCAACAAATCGTGCATTGCACTGCGCCTTTCGCGGACACTTCGTGTCTGATTTGTTGGCTATGAAACTGCACTCGATGTCCGCAAATGCTACGCGCTTGCGTCTCTCTTCGTTTGTTATCAGCCCGTAGGGGTTCGCACGGCATCGCCGTGGCACGAATTTTTCTAAATTCGCGCAATCACCTTGGAAATAAACAAAAATACCATACAAGATGTATGGTATTTTTGTGGTGGAGCCAAGGGGATTCGAACCCCTGACCTTTTGAATGCCATTCAAACGCGCTACCAACTGCGCCATGACCCCATTGGTGTTTTGCTCACTTATATTACATCATTTTTGCGACATAGACAAGCGTTTTTGTGATTTTTGTTTCGTTACTTTTCTTGTCAAGTCGCAATGCAATATCGTCGCACTTTTGCAATGACGACATGAAAGCAAGCGACAAAAGAATATTTTTTTGTGAAAAAAACTTGTCATAAACGCTGGACTTTAAGCAAGCGGCGTGCTAAACTTTGTACATCATCTCGATAGAGGTGCGGATTTTATGATAAGCCGACGGCGCAGACTTCGTCGCGGTGGCAAAGGAAAATCCGCCGAAAGAAAGACTTGTTTGGTCTGAAACGATCTTTCTTGGGACAACGCAGAATATGCGTTGTACTGTCACCTTAAAGGTGGAGCGCTATCAACGTTGAGCGATATTTTATATCCGCAATGTTGTTGGCATTGCGGATTTTTTTATCCCCGATGCCGCCTACCGTCGATTTGTAAAAATACTTTTCGCAGGAGAAACAACAATGAAAAAGACAGTCAAAATCCTGATTTTGATACTGGTTTTGTCGATTTTGGCAGGCAGTCTTGTCCTTATGACAGCGTGCAACAAGCAAGGCGAATCAACTGACGCCGCCGCAAAAGAAAAACTTGTTGTCGGACTCGAATGTGCCTACATTCCCTTCAACTTCACTCAACAGACAGACCAAAACGGCGCAGTGAAAATATCAAATGCCGACGGATACGCCAACGGCTATGACATTCTCATTGCAAAGCGCATTGCAGAGGCACTCAATCGCGAGCTTGTGATTATGAAAACCGAATGGGACTCTCTCGTTCCCGGCGTAAAAGCAGGCACGCTTGACCTTGTTATCGCAGGCATGAGTCCTACCGACGAAAGACGCGCGTCCATTGATTTTTCGGAATCTTATTATGAAAGCAACCTCGTCGTAGTCGTCAAAAAGGGCAGCAAATGGGCAAGCGCAAAAAGCCTTGACGACTTCAAAGGCGCAAACCTCGTTGCGCAACAAGGCACTTTTCACAACGACGCACTCCAAACGCAAGCCGACGCACACGGCATAAAAGCAGGCACGCCGATGTCGTCCTTCCCTCTCATGACAAGCGCACTTAAAGCCAACACCATTGACGGATACGTTGCAGAAGAGCCGGGTGCGATTGCCGACTGCGCTGCCAACAAGGATTTGACCTACGTCCACCTCACCAACAACAAAAACGGTTTTACCGCCACAGCAGAAGATACTCAAATCGCAATCGGTATGAGATACGGCTCGGAATTTAAGGACGCCATCAACGCCGTTCTTCTCAACCTTTCAAGCCAAGACAGACTTGAAATCATGCAGGACGCCGTGAAATACGCAACCGAAAACGCAAATGTCCCCGAAACCTTCTTTGCAAGAATAGGACACATTTTCAACAAATATTTCATGTCAATTCTCAAAGGCGTCGGCTACACACTTTTGGTGGCAATCGTCGGCACGATAGTCGGCTTGTTTATCGGCTTGTTGATTGGAATGTATCGCACTCTCGACGCTCCCAAAAACAAGTTTCTGGCGGTGCTCAAAAAAATCGGCGACTTCATCTTGTCGGCGTACATCGAGATATTCCGCGGCACGCCTATGATGGTGCAGGCAATGGTTATCTTCTGGGGCTTTGCGCTTATCAACAACGGCAGCACGATGAACGTCACGCTTGCAGGTTTGATTATCGTATCCATAAACACGGGTGCGTATATGGCGGAAATCGTCAGAGGCGGCATCATCTCAATCGACAAAGGTCAATTCGAGGGCGCGCAAGCAATCGGTATGACGCACTCGCAAACTATGTGGAACATCGTTTTGCCGCAAGTGTTGCGCAACATTATGCCCAGCGTAGCAAACGAATTTGTCATCAACATCAAAGATACGTCGGTGCTGAACGTAATCGGCTTTACCGAGCTGTTCTTCTATGGCAAGGACATCGCATTGCACACCTACGCGATATTTGAAACCTACCTCGTCGTTGCGGCGATATACTTTGTGCTCACCTTCACCATCACGCGCATACTCCGCCTCATCGAAAAGAAGATGGACGGCAAAAAGGACTATCAAATCATGGGTTCGCAAAATATGGACGCAGAATCCATGTTGCGTGAAAAACAAGCTATCGGAGGTGGCGAACAATGACGATTACGGATGCGAACACATCAATACAGAACGAGGAAAACACGGAGCAAATTATGGAAAACACCGCAATAGATACTCAAAACATAACGAATATAGACAACACTGCGCAACTTGACTCACAAAGCGAATCAATCATCGAAGTGCGCCATCTCGGCAAAATCTTCGGCACTCACGAGGTGCTCAAAGACATCGATTTCGATGTCCAAAAAGGCGACGTAACCTGCATAATCGGCTCGTCGGGCAGCGGAAAATCCACCCTGCTTCGTTGCATTAATCTCTTTGAAACGCCGACTGCCGGCGAAATCTATTTTCACGGCGAAGACGTGACGAAAACCAAAAGCGCGCCCAAATATCGCGAAAAAGTGACGATGGTTTTTCAATCGTTCAATCTCTTCAACAATCTCAACGTGCTTGCAAACTGCACTATAGGTCCTCGCAAAGTGTTGAAAATGAAAAAGGACGAGGCAAATGCGGTTGCAATGAAATACCTCGAACTTGTCGGCATGAGCGCATACGTCAACGCAAAGCCGCGTCAACTCTCGGGCGGACAAAAACAACGCGTGGCTATAGCGCGCGCCCTTGCGATGTCCCCCGAAGTCATCTTGTTTGACGAGCCCACTTCCGCTCTCGATCCCGAAATGGTGGGCGAAGTGCTCGAAGTCATGAAAGGACTTGCAGAGGCGGGACTTACGATGATCGTCGTAACGCACGAGATGACTTTTGCGCGCGACGTTGCAAACAAAGTCGTATTTATGGACGGCGGCGTTATCGTCGAAGAAGGTGCGCCCGAACAAATATTCACCTCACCGAAGGAAGAGCGTACGAAAGCGTTTTTGTCCCGTATGCTTGCAGAAAAACAAAACGCATAAGTTTTTTTACACGACAAAAACGTTATTCATATCGAAAAAATCGATATTCTATCCGCAAAAAGAAGCGTCTGCACGGCGTTTCTTTTTTTATTCGAGCGGTGCGCTCCGTGTGAAAATTCAATGCTAGGCTATATGAAAAAACGTTCGTTCGATTGTATAATCTTTCTACAAAATTCGCAGCAACCTGCGATTAAATCGCGAAAGGATTGACACAAAATATTGCAAAGACAAAAAAGCTGTGTTACATTTATGTAAAAGAACGCAAAACGGGTTTGAAAGGCACCATGAACAAAAAAATTTTTCTTAAACTTATCATTCTCATTCTGACGATTTGCACGGCAAGTTGTCTGCTTTTTGCGTGCAACGAGACACCGGATACCCCTGCTCCCGAACCTACGCCGACGCCGACACCTACTCCCGAGCCGGAGTTTTACGAGGAAAAAGAGGGATACGCATACGGCGAAAACATCGAAATTACCTATCACTCGAGCGTTACGGACACCGACAGAAAAGCATACGTCACACTGCCTGCAAATTACGACGAAAACAAAAAATATCCCGTGCTTTATCTGCTTCACGGCATGTCGTGCACCTACAAGAGCTGGCTTGAAATGTGCAGTGCAAAATACGTGATTCAAAACTTGCAAATCGAGGGTGATATCAAACCTATGATTCTCGTGTCGGCGGACAGCAATATCACTGCGGGCGAGCAACCGAGCATCTTTTCAAAAGATTACTGCACGATGTTCGACAAAACCGCGGACGAGATTATCACCTCCCTGATGCCCTATATCAACCAAAACTACCCCACTCTTACCGATAGAAACAACACCGCAATCGCAGGCTTTTCCATGGGCGGAAGAGAAACCTTGCTCACGGCGTTCAAATATCAGGACTATTTCAACTACGTCGGCGCATTCTCGCCGTCGGGTTTTGGCGAAAAACCCGTGTCTTTTGACACGACCGTGCCCGATTTCAAATATGAAGACGGAAAGAGTTTTGACGTTTTGATGCTTGCAATCGGCAATATGGACACGTCGACAATCCTGTTTTATCCGCACATCGTCAACAAACTCGCGCAAAACGGAATAACGTATATCGATCAAAAATATCCCGGCGGACACGACCCAACCGTTTGGCGCAAAGCTCTCTATGACTTTGCAAAAAAGATTTTTGTCGAAAACTAAAAAACGAGACAGATTTCAACACACTTTTGCAAATTCGCACAATTAAGCAGACACTTGTGTCTGCTTTTCATTTTATCACAAATTTTGTCCGTTGACTTTAAACGACCTTTTGTATAATATAAAAGCAACAACCAAAGAGGGAAAATACAATGCACAAAAAAATTATACTTGCCGCCGCTATCGCACTTATTGCGATACTTTCGCTATCCTTTTTCACAGCGTGCGACGACGAAGAAGTCCAAGCGCGCGCAATCGACCTTGACAGCGCGCAATACAGAATTTTCTTCGACGATTTTGACGGCGAACTCGACACGACCGTCTGGAACACCCTACACGAAAGACGCAAAGGCGGATATTGGGACAAGGATCAAGTGTTGACCGAAAACGGCAATCTGGTGATTCGCACGGTTGAAAAGGACGGGACTTTCTACACGGGCGCAGTCGATTCGATGAACAAAAAAGAACTGCTTTTCGGCTATTTCGAAGCAAGATGTTATCTCCCCAAAGCAAGCGGAATCTGGTCTGCATTCTGGCTGATGCCGCAAGGAATGATGTATGATGCGCCCACCTCCGACGTGAGCGTGTGCGGAGCTGAAATCGACATAATGGAATCGCCCTACTTCAACCCCGTCAACAACTTGCTCTCCAAACAACTTTTGGAAAACGAAACCTATCAATGCGCGGTGCATGTGGGAGATTACAAGAAAAACTATATAAAGAAAGAGCAATTTATAAACACGCAAACCGCAAAAACGCAAGTCGATATCTATGACGATTGGCACACTTTCGGACTTGATTGGAGCAAGGATTACTACCGCTTCTATTTTGACAGAAAGCTCGTGTTTGAAATCACGGACAAGAAGTATATATCCACCGTCGAAAAGGATTATCTGTTCCTATCCGTTGAAGTGGGCGGCAAAAACGGCGTCGCGCAAAAGCCCGATTTTTTCTTTGCAAACAGCGTTTTTGAAAATCCGGAAGGCACTTTTCCCGTTGACTTTCTTGTGGATTACGTCGCAGTATACTCGAAATGTCCGTTCTGAAAACGACGTCAAACTTGCAAAAAAACCTCGCTTTTGCGAGGTTTTTTCATATCTTTTTTGCAAGAATCGTAACGGCTCTTTTGCAAGATTTGCCGTTTTAACTTTGTCGTTTCAAGAGTGTATTCTCTCAATAAGCGCGCTGTTGACCTGATACGTCGATGCGGGAGTTATGCTTGCGTCGTTTGTATAACCGTAAATTCTCAACGACATTCTTGACAACACGGTTGCCGCAAGAGAAGCGGTGCTTCCGCCCTCCGGCTTTATGTCCGCGGTGTTTATGCAAGAGTAGTTTGCGTTTTGCGAGTTGTATTGCAAATACGTCGGAGCGTTCATTATACCGTCTTTAAACGAGATGCCCGAGCAAATGAAAGCGACGTGCATATACGTATCGCCGCCATATTCGTATTTATAGTTGTCGAAAGCGGAGTTTTCTCTGATCAAATCATAAACCATCGAGCCTATCATACCGTCAACGTCGGCGTTGCCCGTTTTCAATAGACCTGCGTTTTTGATATTCTGCCAGTTGTACGCTTCCAAAAATCCCGTCTGATTTATCACGCAATTTACGCCTGCCGAGTAAAACTCTTTGAGGAAAATCTTTTCGTTTTCGTCAAAATCGTCCGCAAATCTGCCGAGTTTTGAGGATTTCATTGTAAACTTTTCGTACGCAACGCTCATAAGCGAGCCGAGCATGTTCGAGCAAACCACGTTGTTTATGTTGAGATGGCTGTAAAACGGATAAACGGCATCGCCCATATCCGCCATACGTTGCGGTATATACATGCCCACTTGCGTCATATTGCGGATTATGCACCCGTTGACTGTCGCGTCGACGTTGAAAAGCGTTATCGCTTGTTTTGCGTTTTCGAATATACAATATTCGATGCAAACGTCGTTGAGGCGGTTGGTGTCCCAATCGTAGCCGCATATAACTTCGCAAACGGTTGACGTAAAACCTTCGGTGTCCTCGGCGTCGGTTATTAAACCGTCGTCGCCTATGCTGTTTGAACGCATAACCGTGTTTGAAAGCGTAACGCCGCTCCAATTGATACGAATAAGGTGTGTTTCCACTTGCTGTTTAAGCGCGGAAATAATGTGGTTGTTTCCGTACAAATCTCCGTACAAATTCAAGTTGTTCGAGCCGTTGACCGTGACGGGCGTGCCGTCCTCGTTCACCTCGTAAACGATGTTGTCGGCAAGGCAGATCGCATACAAATTGCGTGATCGGGGAGCATCGTAAACTGCGTATCTAACGCCTGCGATTTCTTTTTCGAAAACGTTTTTTCTGCTTTGCAAATTGCCGTCTTTGTGGGCGTATTCTCTTTGATCCTTCGTTGCTTGTCTTGCCTCGGCTATATTTGAACATTGCACACCGAAAACGGCTTTTATCGTCACTTCTTCGGTTGTAAACTTCGTAAATCCTTCATATTTGGGGTATCTTGCGCTCACTCTTACGACGATACTCTGTTTGCCGGCGCCCTCGAGAGTAGGCAAGAAAATCAGCTTGTTGGCAACTTCGTCGTCAAAACAGACATATTGCGCGCCGCTTACGATTTCAAATTTGTAAGCTGCATAAAAATCTTTTAACAACGCTTGGTTTTGCGGCTCGCCTTTTACGATGACGTTGGTGTAATTTGCGGTCTTTTCGTTGCCGAGCGATACGTCCAAATATCTTTCGGACGCAAACACGGTTTCTTTTGCGATGCCGATTTCAAGTGCGGAATTCGACGTGCGCAACTGTATCGACGCAAGTTTTTTCTGCACGTTCAATTCGACGGATACGCTCGCTTCGCCAACCGTTGCCGTGACGACTACGCTTCCGTTCGATATGCCTTTGACAAAACCGTTCTCGTCCACGATTGCTACGTCGGTGTCAGAGGACGTCCAAATTGCATTTTGCGGCGCACCCTCTTCGAGCATATCCGCCCAAGCAAGTTCGAGTTTCAACGAGTTTTCGTCAACCGACAACACAAATCCGCCGTCTTTTTCAAAGAATTGCGCATTTTTTATGATTAAATCGTCCGAAGAACAACTCTCGATAACGAATTGCTTTCCGTTTTCGAGCGAAATCGTAGCTTTATTTGACGTCATAGAAACAAGCCCCATATCGTCCAAGGTCGCGCCTTCGACACCGACGATATCGCTTGCATTTACGCCTATATCTTCAAGCGTAAACTCAGATTTGCTTGTGGATATCTTTTCAAAGAATTTCGAGCTCGCACCGTTTTTTGAAACAAGTATTTCAAAAACGCCTTTCACGTACTCAGCGTTTTCGCTCTTGCAAGATGAGTTGACGCTTGCAAACAAACTTATCGTTGCACTGCCCTCTCCCGTTGCGTTCACCACGCCGTTTTGATCAACGCTCGCAACGTTTTCGTCCGAGCTTTGCCAAATCGTGTGTTCGACAATGCTGTCGATTGGCGTATATACCGACAAAAGTCTAATGCTTTGTCCCACTTGCAACGTGTTGCCGCTCTTTGACACGACGGAAACCTTTTCTACGTCGTCGCCCGTCACGGACACGTTTAAGGTTTTAAAAACGTTTTCGGCAATCACCCGTACGGTGAAATTGCAATAGGAAGCAACCAGCATCCTTCCGGTGTTGTTCGTTGCAACTTCGTTGTCGCTTGCATCCACAAACGACACGGCGGGGCGCACTTTGGACAAAAGCAAATCCGCCATTGCGTTTACGATTTGCGACGAATCCAAAAATTTGCCTCTGACAATATAAAACGCTTCGCGGTGCTTTTCATCCTCGAAAATGCCCGTCGAAACTTCTTCTTCAAGCTGATTAACCAGTGCCGCTCTCTCTTGGAGGTATTCGTTGCGGTTGTCTTCGTACTCGACGTCGGTGTATAAAATATCTCCCGAAAGTTCGTATTCGAGCGTATAGTTGTTTGCCCTTTGAGGATAAACGACCACATCTATATAATCCGTGATAGAAAATGTTTTTTGTCTTATAGAATCGAAAGAAAGCGAAATATCATAAGCGTCTTCCCCCGTGCTTTTCAGACGAAGGAAAACGTCTTCAACGGATATGTGCGCTTGAAGAGCAACGATGTTGGACACCATTGCCACAACAAGCAACACGATAACCGGAATAAGCGTCAATATACCCAAAAGAACTTTTTTCATATTGATTTAGATGCATTAAACCCTGTTTTTGTCAACTTTGTCGATTTAAGAGTGTATTCTCTCAATAAGCGCGTTGTTGACCTGATATTGCGGAGTGTTGGGATTTATGGCTGCCGTATTGTCATAGCCGTAGAGCTTAATCGACATACCGCTGAGCAATTTCGCAGCGGTTTTTGCAAGTCTGCTTCCCTCTTCCTTGAGATTGTGAGTGTCTATGCAGTGGTAGTTCTTGTCGTCCATATCGAGTTCGAGATAAGTCGGCGCATTGGTGATGCCGTCCGAGAACGAAATGCCCGAAACCATAAACGCAACGTGCATATACGTCTTGCCGTCGCCGGCGGTGTACCTGTAGTTGTCGAACGTGGAATTTTCGGATATCAGATTGCCAAGCATACCTCCGATGACGGTGTTGAGACTCTCGTCGCCGGCATCGATAAGTTTTGCGTTGTTGATGTCTTGCCAGTTGTATGCGTCGAGGAATCCCGTTTGCGTGACCACACAGTTTATACCCGCTTTGTAGAAGTTGTCCATAAAATACTTTTCGTTTGCGGCGAGATCGTCTTTGACAAACCTACCGGTTTTGCTGTTGGTCATCGTGAACGATTCGTACGTGATGGACATAAGCGTACCGAGCGTATTTGAACAAATGAAGTTGTTGAGGGACACGTGCGAGAACCACGGACGATATCCGTTTTCGTCCTGATAAATCCTTTGCGGAATATACATAGCGCATTGAATCATATTGCGCATAATGCAACCGTCGTATTCGATGTCTGCGTTATACGTGGTTACACCTTGACGTGAGTTTTCAAAGATACAATACTCGAAGCGGATGCCGGTGAGTCTGTCGTGTCCGGATTCGACGTCGACGACGTCTCCCTTAAACGATTGAGTGTCTTCTGCGTCGGTGATTTCCGCATTGTCGCCGATGTCGTTCACTCTCATGACAAGGTTGGACACCTTGACATTGCTCCAATGTATGCCGACAAGATAGTCCTTGACCTGTCCTCTCTTTGCAGAAAGCATATGATTGTTTCCGTATATGTCGCCGTAAAAACGCACAAAATTGTCGTAGGTAACGCTTGCCACAATCTCGCCGTTTTCATCGTATCGAGGCGTGTAGGCGCAACTGCTTTCAAACACCGCCGCATAGGTTTGTTTTGACGTCTTTGCATTGCGCACGACGTAGGTGTCGCCGCCGTTTTGAAGTCGCCACACCTCTATTCCGTCGGGATTGACGATGTTGTCCTCCGCCTTTGCGTAGGCTTCCTGATCCTTTGAGGCTTGAATAAGTTCGTCGATATTGTTGACCGCAACGCCGTAGACGACGTTGAGCGTAACCATTTCGGTCGTAAATCTGGTCATCCCCTCGTATTTGGGATATTTTGCGCTGACCTTGACGACGATTTGTCGTTTGCCAAGACCTTCCATGGCGTTTGTAAACACCACTTTGTTTCTTACAACCGTGTCAAGCGAAGCAAATTCTTTGCCCTCAACGATTTCAAAGACGTAAGCGGAATAAAACGCGGCAAGTTGAGCGGCGGTTGCGCCCTCGGGTTGACCTTGAACGGTGATAAGAGTGCTGTTTGCAACCTTGTCGTTGTTGACGCCGACGTTGACGTATTTCTCGCTTGCAAACACGGTTTCGCGCGCGATACCTATTGCAAGAGACGCGTTTGACGTGCGAAGCTGGATTTGCGAAAGTTTGTTTTGAACGTTTATCGTCACGCTAACCGACTTTGCGCCCACCGTTGCGGTGATTGTTACAATTCCTCTCGAAACGCCCCTTACTTCTCCGTTTTCGCCAACGGTTGCGACGCTCGAATCGGACGACGTCCAAACCGCGTTTTGCGGATGACCGTCTTGGAGCATATCCGCCCATACCAAGTCGAGATCGAGCACGTTTTCGCCAACGGCAAGCACGTAACCGCTCTCGCTTGAATAGAAACGCGTATTTCTTATTGCAATATCGCTTTGCGCACACTTCGTCAACGTAAGACGTCTGCCGTCTTTGGTCGTGATTTGCGCGATATAGGCGTTAACCGTAATTCCGTCCTCTGTTAAGAGTCCGCCTTCAACGCTTGCTATTTCCTCTTTGACGACGCCGAGTTCGGCAAACGTAAGGCTTGTTCTGCTTGTCACGACGTTTTCGCCGAATATCGAGCTTGCGCCCTTCTGCTCGACGGTTAGATCGATTGTGCCTTCAACAAAATCAAGTTCGTCTTTCTTTTCGCTGGAATAGACGCTCGCAAGCAAACTTATCGTCGCTCTTCCCTCTTTGAGAGCGGTGACGACGCCGTTTTGGTCAACAGAAATCACGCTTTCGTCCGAGCTTGACCATATCGTCGTGTTGACAATGCTGTCAATGGGAGTGTATGTCGCAAGCAAGCGCATGGATTCCCCCACGCCCAGAGTGGCGTCCTCTTCTTCGGAAAAGCCGAGCGTAACTCTTTCGACGTCATAGCCCATCACGGACACGGTGATAATTCTAGACACCGTTTCCGCTTGCGCGCGCACCGTGAATTTACAATAGGAACTCACAAGCATTTTGCCCGTTGTGTTCGACTCGATTTCCTTGCCGTTTTCGTCCACAAATGCCGCCGCCGGATACACTTTTTCAAGCAAAATATCCGCCATTTCGGAGATTATAAGGGAGGAATCCTTGTAATACTTGCTTTTTACGACGTTGTATGCGTTTTGTCTTGCCGGCGTCGAAAACGAACCGTTTGCAAGTTCGTTTTCGAGCTCCGCTTTGAGAGAGGACAAATTTGCAAAATATGCGTTTCTGGACGCTTCGTAGTTTTCGTCCGTATAGGAAACGTCGCCGACGATTTGCCACTCAACCGTTTTGTTGGTTGCCTTTTCGGGATAAACTTTTGCGTCGACGTAGTTGTAAATGTTTATGTTTGCAACCTCGTCGAATGGGATTTGAAGAGTGTAGATCGTCTTGTCGGAATCTTTGTATCTGAGCTGCAAATCCTCAACCGCAATATGCGCGTTGACCGACACGATGACGGACACGAGCGCAACGACAACCAAAACGATTATCGGTATGAGGATCAAGATTCCAATCATTACTTTTTTCATATGTTTTCTCCCGTAATTATTCTGACATTATTTTGTATGCAACCTATCGATAAACGCGTCGTTGACCATATAAGTCGTAGACGGTTGGATGTTTTGTTGATTGTCGTAGCCCCAGATACCTGCCGACGCTTGTTTAAGGAAGGTTTCGCCGATTTTTGCAAGCGGCGAAGTTTGCTCGATTTGCATTTCGTTCGTGTTGAAATAGGACAATCTCTTGTCTTGGATATTTACGTCCGCATATGTGTTTTCGATCGTAAATCCCGTCGTGATACCTGCCGTGACGATAGCAACGTGAATCCAGCACACGTCGTTCGAATCAATTATTCTGCGATTTGCAAACGCAGAGTTGCCCCTTATGATCATATCGCTGAAATTTGCAATAAGGTCGTCCACGTTTATGCCGTTGACGTTACCCACGCTGATGAGCGATGCGCTCGACACGGGTTGCCAGTTGTATGCGTCGATGAATCCGGTTTGTCTGAAACGGAAATTGATTCCGTTTGCATAGAAGTTGTCCATAAACCATTTTTCGTTCTCTTCTGCCGTTGCCGCAAAACGATAATCTGTGGCTTTGCCCGTCGTCGTATAATGCTCATAGTTGACGACCATTATTGACGCAAGCGTGTTGGAGAACACAAAATTGTTCATGCCTATATGCGAATAATACGGATATAAAACTCCGTCCGATTCGTTTATGCGGGCTTGCGTTGCAATACCGCAGTAGCAAAGGTTTCTGACAATGCAACCGTCGAAATCGACATTCGAATTGTTGACATTGATCCCTTCTTTTGCGTTTTCGAATATACAATATTCGATTTTGACGTTTTCAAGACGATATATGTCCCAGTTTACGTGACTGCCGACAAGTCCGAGAATACCCGTAAAGTCTTTTGTATCCTCCGCCGAATCGATTTCGGTGCCCTGCGCTGCGCTGTTTGCGCGGAGAATGAGGTTGGACATAGTCACGTTCGACCAGGAAATGCGCATAAGTTTTGTGTTTGTCGCAAGCTGATTGGTCTCGGTTGACAGCATATGATTGTTGCCGTACACGTCGCCGTAGAAATTGAGTCTGTCTTCAGGCCCCACAAGGTTTTCGCCTTGTTCGGCAATCGTATAAGCGACGTTGTTTTCAAAGCAAATCGCATACGTCGTCTTCGAATACGGGTTGGCTTGAACACGATACGTTTTGTTGTCGTAATCGTTGATGACTTCGAAAGTCTTTTTGCTTTCGATGCGGTTGCCGTCCGCTTCCGCATACGATCTTTGGTATCTCGAAGCAACCTCGAGTTCGGCAACCGAGGACACCGCAACGCCGAATATTGCGTTTAGCGTGACTTCCTGTGTGGTGAATTTGGTCATCCCCTCGTACTTGGGATACTTTGCGCTGACTCTGACAACGATTTGTTGCCTGCCCTTGCCTTCAAGTGCTTTGCCCTCGTCTTTGAAGACGAGCATGTTGCGGATCGTATCGTCAAAATACGCATATTCTCCGCCCTTGACTACTTCGAAATCGTATGCCGAATAGAACAGCTCAAGCTCTTCTTTCGTTGCTCCGACCTTTTCGCCTTCAACGACAATGCGGGTGCTGTTGGCAATCTTGCTATCGTCGCTCTTTACGTTGGTCGGATTTGCAAATCTTTGACTTGCAAATACGGTTTCTCTTGCAAGACCTACCGCCAACGACGCGTCGGACGTGCGCAATTGCACGGACGCAAGTTTGTTTTGAACGTTTATAGTCACGCTTGCGCTCTTACCGTTTGCGGTGGCGGTGATTGTAACGAGTCCGTTTGACAAACCTTTGACTTCGCCGTTTTCGCCGACCGTGGCAACGCTTTGGTTGTTAGACGTCCAAACGACGTTTGAAAGCTCGGTTCGATTGGTCATATCCGTCCAAATCGCCGCAAGTTTGAGAGTATGTTCACCCACGGCAAGCACGTAGCCGTCGTCGGTATGCTCGTAGAACTTTTTGTTTTGAATCTCGATTGCGTCCGCGTCGCACTTTTCTATGACGAAAACTTTGCCGTCGACGTTCAGCGTGGCAACATCCTTGGTCACCGTGACAATTCCGTCAACGATTTCACATCCGTCTATTGCCGTTGCGCTCTCGTCGATGCCGAGTTCTGTCAACGTAAGAGAAGATCTGCTTGTCACGATTTTGTTGCCATAGCGCACGCTTGCGCCGGTTGCGGTTACCGTTACGTCAAAAGAGCCGTAGACTTTTTCGCCCGTGGAAAACACGCTTGCGCCGAGAGTTATCGTTGCGCTGCCTTGTCCGACTGCCGTGACGATACCGTTTTTGTCAACGGTTGCCACCGAATCGTTCGAGCTTGACCACTCGGTTTGATTGACGATGCTGTCGATCGGAGTATAGGACGGAAGCAAACGCACGGACGAGCCGACTTCGAGTGTGTTATTGCCGGTTTGCGCGCGTAAATCCACTCTGGATACGTCGTATCCGACGACTTTGACGCTCAAAGTTTTGCTGACGTTTTCCGCCACGACTTGCATCGTGAACGTGCAATACGAGCCTATAACCATCTTGCCCGACGTGTTGGACGACGTTTCGTTGCCGTTTTCGTCCACGAATGCCGCCGCCGGCCACACCTTTTCCGTTTGGACGGAACTGTCGAGGTAATCACGATACTTTTTGTAATACTCCTCGTCCGTATAGGTGACGTCGCCGGAAATTTTCCACTCTATCGTGTAGTTGTTTGCCTTTTCGGGGAAAACGGCAACGTCGAGATAGTCTTTGATATTTACAACTTTGTTTGCCACGCTTTCAAGAGAAAGGGGCAATTCATATATGGTATCTTGCGAATTCTTATACTTTAATTCTATATTTTCAACCGCAATATGCGCTTGTGCCGAAACGATTGTGGAAACCATCGCAACGACGAGAAGAATAATAATCGGTATAAGAATCAATATACCTATCATCACTTTTTTCATAATGCGAATTTCCTTTCAGATCAAGGAACGATCTTTTGATAACGCTTGTTGAGGTTGACAAACAGCCCTGCCAAAGAGCCTGCCAGCAACAACAGCGTGATTACGCTCAAAATGAGGTATATTGCGCTCATGTTTCCTCCGATAACCAAACTTCCGATTGAGAACGGGAAGAAACTGAAAAGCATAGTGAACAAACCGTAAGCGATTGCCGCAACGATGCCGACGACAAGTGCAAGAGCGACGTTTTTGTTTGCTGCAACGAGCTCGCCGTCCCCCGACACATTGAAGGTCGGAGATTTGATGTCCGCAATCATACTGAGGCAAGTGAGGCTCAAAACAAGCATTTCCGCAATGCCGAATATCGCGCCTACGTCAAGCGGAGTGAGAAGATGTCCGCCCGCCTCGCTCGTGTAATAACCGCCCGATACCGCGCAAGAGAGCGCAACCGACAGCGTACCCGTCATAGAGTAAAGCAAAAATTTGACGAGAATCTGATTTGTGTAGCTTACGGGAATTATCTTCGTGTGGTAGAAGCAGTTGCCTTCCCTCGAAATGCAAGTCGAAGCAAACGACACGATTATCGTGACGAAAATCACGATGACCATGAGCGTAAGACCGGGCATAATGCTCGCGCCGACGCTTTCGGTACCCATGGACGCTGCAAGTCTGTTGCAGAAAAACACCATAACGGGAGCGGCGCACGCCATTGCAAAGTATTGGAAGGAATAGTTGAAACTTCTCAAAATGAGGTAAAACTCACGTCTGAAAAGCGCGTACCACACCGGACGACGCACGTCTTTGATTTTCTTTTTGAAAGACGCCTTTTGCGTTTCGATGCCGTAAAGGATTGTCTTGTAATACTCTCTTGTCGTCACGAAATACGCTCCTACGCCCAAAGCGCCGTTGATGAGGAACATATAAAGGAAACGAAGCGCGTATTGTCCGCCCGAAAGCCCTGCGTACTTTCTGCCGTTGATGATTTCGGCATACCAGTTGAAAGGATATGCGTTTTGAGCAAAATGCTTATATCTTGCAATCATATCCGCAGAGAAAATTGTCTGATTGGAATTTTTGAGATATTTGAGCACGTTGCTGAGAGACACGAGATAGAATACGAACACCGCGCAAACCACGATGATGGTGAATATAAGCACCAGTAAAAATTGGTTTTTGACGAGGTTCATAACCTTCATGACGGGCACTGCGATGATATTTGCGATAAAGAATGGCAAGAACGTGCTCAAAAGCACTATGCCGATATACGCAAAATAATCGCCTACGCTTGCGTGCGTAACGACGCCGAACGAGATGTAGAACGGAAGCATTGTGAGCAAGCAAGTCACGAGATTGTGCAAATAGCAGTAAACGGATTTTGCAACGAGAATCTCTTTGCCGCTGACGGGAAAGCGCAACAACATTTCGTTGTCGCCGTTCTGATATAGGTTTTTAATGACCGTACTCGTAGAAATTATGGTTGCGAGCGCAATGGTAAAGGTTGCGATGATAACCAAAAATTCGATACGCAAGCCCGAACGCGTCACGAACACGTTGCTCAAATAATAGATACCCACCACAAGCACCGCATACACGAGGACAAAAAACAACATGTTGCCGAATTGCGCAAACTTTTTGAGCTTGCCCGCATCGGGCGATATGCCGTATCTCGATTTAAGGTCGAGTCTGAAAAGCGTCCTTACGCTTTGCATGGAAAAGTCGCTTTTTGTCATTTTGATTCCTCCTCGCAAACGACTTCTTCCTCAACGTCGGTTTGAGCAGGCATATCGGGACGCATATCCGCGCTCTCTTGCGCGATATAGTCCTCGAACAATCTTTGCTCGTAAGTGCCGGTGACGCGGAAGAAAGTTTCTTCGAGGTTCGCCTTGTTTTTGTCGTTGCCGGCAAGGTCGATGATGTCGATGAGATGACCGTCGTTGACGATTGCGGCTCTGTGGCAAAGTTTCTTGACAAGGTCGAGGTTGTGGCTCGAGAAGAAAACCGTGTTGCCCTTTGCGCAATGCTCGCGCATGTACGATATGATTTCCGCTGTGGATTGCGGATCGAGTCCCATCATCGGCTCGTCGAGCACCCAAAGTTTCGGATCGTGAATGAGAGCCGCAATGATGCAGATTTTTTGTTTCATACCGTGCGAGTACGATTTGATTTGTCTGTCTATTGCGTTTTCGAGCTTGAAAAGTTTTGCGTAGCGGTCTATTCTTTCCGTTCGCACGAGAGCGGGAACTTTATAGAGGTCGGCAACGTAGTTGACGTATTCCCTGCCCGTAAGACGCTCGTAAACGGAGTGGTTGTCGGGGACGTAGCCCATTTCCATTTTTGCCTTGATAGGCTCTTTGACGATGTCGTGTCCGCAAATGGTTATCGTGCCGCTGTCAAAAGGAAGAATACCCGTAAGGCACTTTATCGTAGTGGATTTGCCCGCGCCGTTTTGTCCGAGAAATCCGAAAATCTCGCCCGGGCGCAATTCAAAAGATATATCGTCAACCGCGACTCTGTCGCTCTTTGGATAGGTTTTTTTCAAATGTTCAACTTTAAGCATAGTTATTCTCCTGAATAAATTTTTTTGGCGGTTTCGCCTTATAAGCGCGTACATACACGCGCGCACGCACGCAATTGCAAAAGCGATCGCATGCAAAAGTAGACTAAATCATTGCAAACAAACGGGTGAAATGCGCAAATAAGAAGCCGACGCGCTTATGCCGTCGTTATGGAGCGCATATCCTTTTACGAAGCGCGAATCGCATTTGACGTTTCGACGAGCGTTGACGAAATAACGAACGACGTCCGCGTCTGCAATATAGATGGCAACGTAAACGAAAAACAAAAACGTCAAAGCCGTCAGATACGCTATCGTAAAGTTGACAACGGACGCTTTGATCGTGAAAAACGTGAATTGTTGGACTGAATCTCTGAACAATGCGAAAGTTATCACCAAAGTCGCGCAAGCGGAAAAATATCTGCGTATGCGCTTTGGCAAACACCTTGCAAGCATAAATATGATAATCGCGACCGAGAGCCCCGCAAACGTCTTTGCAAAGCCTACGAGATAGTCCGCAGCTTGTGTCAGAAAAGACAAGAAGTCCAAATTTTCTCCTTGCGCGCACCTTTTATTTGTAGTATATAAGCGCACAATTACGAGTTTATTGTACCAACATATACCAATGTTGTCAAACAAAAACCATATTTTGTGGCTTTGCAGGGATTTTACCACAATTTTTAATTCTTCTTTAATCCTAATCGCTTGACTAACCCACCAAGACCGAGTATAACATTTTCTTGAAAAATCGGACTAAATATACGTTAATACCCACGACGGCGTTCAATCTTCCAATTTTTTCAAAAAAATACGCATAAATCATATGATAATAAAGGAAAAGAATGTTCACTCAAACTCTATCCGCAATAGCATATTTCGAAATTTTGCTTCCGCTTGCGCTCATACTTCTTTGCACCAAACTATTTTCTCTTTTGGGCAAGAAAATCGGACTTCCGCAAGTGGTTGGAATGTTGATTGCAGGCATACTTCTCGGTTTCATCAAGTACATTCCGAATCAAAACATATTTACGCAATCCACGATTGAGGGGCTTTCCTTCCTTGCCAAAATCGGCGTCATCCTCATCATGTTCTCGGCAGGACTGGAAACCGACCTCAAACAATTCAAAACAAGCGGACTTCCCTCCGTTTTGATAACGATTTTGGGCGTTCTGTTCCCATTGGGACTTGGATTTTTGGTCGCTTCGGCGTTCAACGGCGGATTTAACGTATCGCAACATCAAATCATAACCAACCTCTTTTACGGCGCGATATTGGCGGCTACGAGCGTCAGTATCACCGTTGCCGCTCTCAAAGAACTCGGAAAGCTCAACACGAAAGTCGGCACTTCCATCGTGGCGGCGGCAATCCTCGACGACATCATCGGCGTCGTGCTTCTTTCCCTCTTCATTTCTCTCGACAAGGGCAACGGGCTTGACGGAATAGGCATTGCAATCGGCAAAATGATAGGCTTCTTCGCGGCGGCAATCGCAGTGGGGTTTGTGACACACATTATCCTCAAACATTATCTCAAACGTCACCCCGAGCATCACAGACGCATCCCCATCATCGGTTTTGCCATGGCATTTTTCTTTGCGTATGCGGCGGAGGAATGGTTCGGAGTTGCGGACATCACGGGTGCGTACGTTGCCGGCATCATGCTCTCCACTCTCACCGAATCGGACTATATCGACAGAAAAGTGGAAGTGAGCAACTACATGATTTTCGCTCCCGTATTTTTTGCAAGCATAGGCATCAACGCGGATTTCGGCGCAATATCACCTGCAATCGTAGGATTCGGTTTTGCGTTCATCGCGGCAGGACTTATCGGCAAGGTGCTGGGATGCGGCATAGGCTCGCTCATCTGCAAATGCTCGTTTATGGATAGTTTGCGCGTGGGCATCGGCATGATGGCAAGAGCGGAAGTCGTGCTGGTATGCACGCAAAAAGGCGTTGACAGCGGACTTGTGGACGCGTCGATAATGCCCTTTGTGCTTATCCTCATCATCGTGTCCTCCCTGCTCACTCCTCTGCTTTTGAAACTCACCTACAAGCACGACAAAACCAACGATACGCCGTTCAATCCTCCCCTCACGGACGGAGGAACGGAACAATCGGACGTTGCGACAGAACAAAGCGATTCTACGCAAGCAAGCGATATCCTATCGCAAGCCGACCTTCCTAAGACCAACGACTGAAAGCAGACCATTCACCAAAACACCGCAAAAAGCAATCGTCCATTCGGTTGCTTTTTATTTTTCGTTAAATTATACTTTATTTCGACAAAAGGTAACACATGACGACTACACAAGAAAATTTGCAATCATCGAAACTCGGCACTATGCCCGTCGGCAAGCTCATACTTACCATGAGCGGCCCTGCCATACTTTCCATGCTCGTTCAAGCACTCTACAACATCGTAGACAGCGTGTTTATCGGCATGTACGACGCAACCAACGGCGTTTTGGCACTGTCCTACGCAATGCCCATGCAACTGCTTGTAAACGCATTTGCGATAGGTCTTGCGGTGGGCGCGGGCTCGCTTATATCCAGGTTGCTCGGCGAAGGCAGAAACAAGGACGCAAGCCTTGCGGCGCAAACCGGACTTTTGATCTCCTTCATATTCAGCGCGCTGTTTTTGGTGCTGGGATACTTTGTATCCGACGCTTTCATCAAGGCGTACACCGTCAACGCGGGAGCGGTCGCAGGCAGCGAAAACATGCAAGCCGTGTACAAAATGGGTTCGACATATCTTACGATCTGCATGTGCTGTTCTTTCGGTTTTATGATCGAAACCATGCTCAACCGCATATTGCAAGCGATGGGCAATATGATCGTGCCTATGGTGACGCAACTCGTGGGCGCGATCACCAATATAATCCTCGATCCGATACTCATCAGCGTATGCAAGCTCGGCGCGCCCGGTGCGGCAATCGCAACCGTCATAGGTCAGGTTGTGGCAATGCTCATCCCCATCATCGTCATTATAAAGGCAAAAGCAAAAAAGCAACTCGACATCGACATCTTTTTCACCAAGGATTTCAAAATAAAAAAGGACATTCTCGTCGACATAATGCGCGTCGGTCTTCCAACCGTCGTCATGAACTCCATAGGATCGGTTATGTACATGCTCTCAAACGCCGTACTCAACCGCTTTGCAGACGCCGTGTGGGCGTTCGGCGTGTACTTCAAATTGCAATCCTTTGCATTCATGCCCGTTTTCGGACTCAACCAAGGCTGTATTCCCATCATGGGTTACAACTACGGCGCAAACAAAAAAGACCGCTTTGTCAAAACCTTCAAATACGCCGTTCTCATTGCGTTCGCATATATGACGTTCGCGCTTATCTTGTTCCACGCAATGCCCGAACAACTGCTCAAACTCTTCTCGGTCGGCGACAACGCAAACCGAATTCAAGTCGGCTCGGAAGCGTTGCGGCTTTGCTCAATTGCGTTTATCCCTGCGTCTTTGGGCGTCATCATGATTGCAATGTTCAACGCGGTCGGACACGGCATCAAAGCCATGCTCATATCACTTCTTCGCCAACTATGCATACTCGTGCCCCTCGGCTACGTGCTTGCAATATACACGTCTATGGGGCTGAAAGGCTACTGGGCGGCGTTCCCGATTGCCGAGGCTTTGTCGGTTGCGATATTCTTCCCCATTGCAGTAAAGACGATAAAGACGATTTTTGAAAAGAAAGCCGCCCTAACCAACGAGCAAATCGAGCAAGAAGAAATCCGCGAAGAACTCGACGAAAAAGCTCTCGAAGAAGAAAGCACGGACAAAGGGATATAATGCATATCGGTTTTTGCAAAACGAGCGGATTTTAGGCACAAGCAAAGAAAAAGTTTTTTACGCTATTCAAACTATAAGTTTGATTGAGTTCCGGTGGCGTAAAAAACCGCTCGCAAAACGCAAATATTAAAAAAAGTATTGCATTGCCCGATTTTTTCATCTATAATGTCAGTACAATCCTAAGGAGGACTAAATATGAATAAAGCAGAATTTATCAAAGCAGTGGCAGCAAAAGCCGACCTTTCTATCAAAGACGCAACCGCAGCGGTTGACGCATACGCAGCAGTTATCGCAGAAGCCCTCAAAGCAGGCGACAAAGTTGCAATCGCAAACTTCGCTTCTTACGAAGTAAAAGAAAAAGCGGAAAGACAAGGCTTCAATCCCCTCACCAAACAACCGATCACGATTGCGGCAAGCAAAGCTCCCGTCGTCAAATTCGGCAAAGCGTTCAAGGATTTGTTCAACTAATTGCTTTGATTCAAAAAACCGCATAAAAAACGCCGTCGTCTGACGGCGTTTTTTCTATAATCGAATAATCGGTTTTGATATCATAAAGGCACTTGTTTTCCGCATTTAAGCGGCAATGTTAAAAGCCCGTTTAATTTCGCAAGTCGCGCCCTACCAACTCATCTATCGTAATTCCCAGCGCATCGGCAAGCAACCAGCAATCTTTGACGTTGGGTATATTGACACCGTTTTCCCAATAACTAATCGCGGCATGCGTAACGCCTATCTTTTGCGCAAGCTGTTTTTGAGTATAGTTTTGCGCTATACGATTTACTTTTATGGATTTTCCGATCAGATTGTCTTTCATTATGTTTGTAGCATATAAGAATTCTTACATTTATTCTTGACATTTAAGAATTCTTACATTACAATTTGATTATTAAAATCTTGAGGAGAACCTAAAAAATGAGCAATTATGCTGAAACCAATTTGACAAATAACGAAAAAATCATTTTAAAAGCGAAAAAATCTTTTATTGCGATATTCCCTCACTTTATTAGGTTTTTGACAACCGAACTTGCTCTCACAAACAAAAAAGTTATAGGAAAAGTCGGTTTGATTCGCACTCACTCTGTTGCAAGCGCACTTAACAAAATTCAAAACATATCGATTTCAAGCGGTTTGTTCGGCAAGATATTCAGTTACGGAACTATAAAAATCGAAACCGCAGGTGCAGAACCCGTATATTTTTACGGCATCAAAAAGCCTGAATCTTTCAAAAAAGCAGTATTTGCACAAATGGATAGATTCGACCAAGAGCGAATTCGCGAACAAGCAGTACAAATGGCAAGCGCAATGTCGCAAGCGATGACAAAATAACGATTTCCCTAGCACAGCGCAATTTTAAAGGCAAACCGCAAAGTTTAATCGACGGTTTGCCTTTTATTATGTCATAAAAACTATTTATTGAGCGCATTACTTACGACTGATTATATTGCCTGTACTCGGGTCAATCAGCATCGCCCAGTAGTCCACGCCGTCGCCGATAAACGACACATAATAATAGTAAGATTCACGGTCGGCGGTGATGAGTTTGACGTAGATTTCGCGCTCGGCTTTACCCTCAGAATACTCTTTGTCAATCTTGTCTTTGAGTGCGTCTTTTGCGATGTTTATGACGTCGGCGGCAGACAATTTACCGTCCAAAATCGAGTTCAATTCGATGTCCGATTTCACATCGCCGGCTGTTACGCTTATCGTCTTTGGCACAAAATCGAGTGCGATAGAATCCACAAATTCACCGCTTTTGCCGCATTTGATTTCACCCGACAAAGTTTTGCCGTCCGAGCAAATCACGTAGGATACGGATTGATAATCGTTGCTCTTCAACGGAGTGACGGTTATCTCTTGAAAATCGCAAATGTCCCTTGCGATTCCGTCGGCAACGAAGCTCTTTTCGCGTCTGCCCTTTTCGATTGTGACGGCAAATAAATCGCTCTCGCCGGCATAGTACGCCTCGGTGAGCCTCGACACGTTGTCTTTGACGTCTCCGTCGGTTTTTTTATTGCAAGCGCACAATGCAAAAATCGAGGAAATCACGCACAATATTGCAACCAAAATCAAGCATTTTTTTCTTTTCATACTCAAAATATACGGCGAGTAGTTCCCGATTATGCAAAAAACTCGCATAAAAAGCGACTGCGGCACAACTTTTTTCTTGAATAATGAACAAACTGTGATATAATCGTTTATATATGCAAGAAAAAGCGCGCGTGCGCAAAAGTGCGCAAAAAGGAGATTATGTCCGAAAATCAAGACAACAACGTCTATATACCATCGGAAGTTCTGCCCGAGCAGGAACAAAACACCGCCGAGCGTTTTGTCACCGACCTCGAAAAAGGACTGGGGCAAGAGGACGTGAAAAATAGGGTTGCCCAAGGCAAAGTCAACGGCGACACCAACGTCAAGACGAAGAGCGTTGCGCAAATTTTGCGTGAAAACATCGTCACTTTTTTCAATTTCGTATTTATCGCGCTTGCGGCGTTGATATTTTTCTTTGTGGACTCTCACGAAAGCATAGTGTCCATTTTGGGCAACTTCGGTTTTATGTTGCTCATCGTATTCAACGCTCTCGTGGGCATTTTTCAAGAGCTTAGAGCAAAACGCACGATAGACAAACTTTCCCTCATCTCCGCACCAAAAGCCATTGTTTTGCGTGACGGCGAGCAAAAGGAAATCGCAATCAAGGACATCGTGCTCGACGATTTGACGATTCTTTCAAGCGGAAGTCAGATTTGTGCGGACGCAATCGTCGTCGAAGGCTCGATCGAAGTCAACGAAAGCCTTATCACCGGCGAGCCGGACGCAATCCAAAAAAATCCCGGCGACGAAATTATGTCGGGCAGCTTTGTCGTGTCGGGCACGGCAAAGGCACAAGTGGAACACGTTGGCGCGGACAACTTCGCAACCAAAATAAGTTCGGGCGCAAAATATTTCAAAAAGCCCAACAGCGAAATTTGGCGTTCGCTTATGTTTATCGTCAAAGTGATGGCAAGCATAATCGTTCCGCTTGGCATAGTGCTTTTCTGCGTCAAATATTTCGTGCAAAACAACCCCGAAGACGCTCAAAAGATGATCACCACCATGCTCGGTTACAAGATAAGTTCTCACCTTTCGGCAACCGTTTTGGGCACGATCGCAACCGTCATAGGCATGATTCCGTCTGGACTCGTCGCGCTGTCCTCAACGGTGTTTTGCGTCAGCATAATGCGTCTTTCGCGCCACAAAACGCTTGCGCAAGACCTCTATTGCGTTGAAACCCTTGCGCGCGTCGACGTGCTTTGCCTTGACAAAACCGGCACTATCACCGAAGGCACGATGGAAGTCAACGATTTGTCCCCCGCAAAAGGCAAAAACGCGTCGGATATAATGCAAATCATCAAAAACGTGACGAGTGCGCTCGAAGACGACAACGCAACCATAAACGCCCTTCGCGCCTACGTTGCGGAACTCAACGGTTGCGGCAACGTCGAACAAGTCGTCCCCTTCTCCTCTCAACGCAAGTGGAGCGGCGCAAGAATAGACGGCGTTTCCTACGTCATAGGCGCACCCGAATTCGTGTTCAAAAAGCGCACCAAAGCCATGGAAAACACCATGTCCGAAATGGCGCAAAAGGGATTCAGAGTCATGGTTGTTGCATCGTCGAAAAACCAATTCGGCGACGGCACTCTTCCCAAAACGCTCACCTTGGAAAGTTTCGTTTTCATCACCGACAAGATAAGAAAAGAAGCACCCGACACGCTCCGCTTTTTCAAACAAGAAGGCGTAACCGTCAAGATTATATCGGGCGACAATCCCCAAACCGTACGCGCGGTCGCAATGCGCGCGGGGCTTGAAGACTGCGACAACATTGTGGATATGTCCACCCTCGAAACAGAGGAAGAAGTGTACGAGGCGGCAACAAAATACACCATTTTCGGTCGTGTTTTGCCCGACCAAAAACTTATGCTTGTAAAAGCTCTCAAAAAGGCGGGGCACACCGTTGCAATGACGGGCGACGGCGTCAACGACGTGCTTGCGCTCAAAGAAGCGGACTGCTCGGTTGCAATGGCGTCCGGCTCGGACGCAGCGAAAAACGTAAGCTCTCTAGTGCTTTTGGACAGCAATTTCTCGTCCATGCCCAGAGTGGTTGCCGAGGGCAGACGCTCCATAAACAACCTCGAACGTTCGGCTGCGCTGTATATTATGAAAACCATCTACAACATGCTTTTGGCACTGTTGTTTATGATTGTAGTCGATCCTCTTCCCTTCACTCCGCAAAATCTCACGATTATGGGCGCGGTCACGATAGGCATGCCCTCCGTCGTGCTTGCTCTCGAACCGAACGCCGACAGAGTGACGGGCAGATTTTTACCGAAAGTGCTCTCAAACGCCGTACCCGGCGGAATTACGGTGCTACTCGGCGCAATAGCCGTGATAATTTGCAACAGATTTTTCCTCACGGATATCACCGACGCACAATCGCAAACGGTGTTTATTTGGATAATCACTTTCGTTGGCTTCTTGCTTCTTTTCAAAGTTTCCCTCCCCACAAAGCTGTCTAGTTGGTCTGCTTTTTTCGGCATCAGCGACTTTATGAACGAAAAGGCGAAAGAGGAAGCCAAAGCGCAAAAAATCGATTCGAGTTTGTACGACGGCTGCGTTGACGACAGCGAAAAAGGCTATTCCATCGCAAACGGCGTCGTGATGAAAGTCGTCGAAACGAAGGACGTCAAAGTCAAAAAGGAAAAGAAACCGCGCAAAAAGCACAAGGTCAACAAATCCAATTTGCTCATCGCGCTCAATTTGTTCATGTACTTGCTGATGATATTCATTTTCGTAGGCGTCTATTTCATCTCAATCAACGCTACGATAAATGGCGAGCAAGTTGACGTAGTACAGTTCTTGCGCACCTTCTTCCGTCTTGACAATCATATCACGTGGGCGATGGGCAAGGCAATGCTTGCGATAGGAGCGATACTCACGTTCTCCTACATCGGTTTGGTTGCGATTATGAATCAAATCAAGCTCGAACACGGCGATGCAATCGAGAAGAAATTCGAACGCCTTGACGCAAAAATGCGCGTAAAAGCACCGAAAATCAAATAAAAAACAATATAATCAGGTGGAAAATGAAACGTAACAACATGTGTCCTTTTTGCTTTATCAAAAGCTTGTTTCAAAAGAAAAAGCCCACAAGCGTAAATCCGCAACTGCCCGACTACGAAAACGGCGTTGCGCTCACTCCCCCTATGGGCTGGTCTAGCTGGAACACGTTCAGAAACCGCATAAACGAAAAACTTATTCTCGACACCGCAAAGGCGATGAAGGACAACGGACTTATCGACGCAGGCTACAAGTACATCAACCTCGACGATTGCTGGCAATCCTCTTTGCGAGACGAAAACGGCGAGCTCGTAGGCGATTACGAAACCTTTCCTAACGGCATAGCAAACCTTGCAAAGCAAGTCAACGCAATGGGCTTGAAACTGGGCGCATACACTTCAAACGGCACTCTCACCTGCGAAGACTTGCCGGCAAGCCTAGGCAGAGAGCAATACGACGCCTACACCCTTGCCAAATGGGGCGTTGAGTATTTCAAATACGACTATTGCCACCATATCCCCATTTCCAAATACGCTCCCCTCGTGTACTCGATAAGCATATCTCAATTCGATTCGCACCCTATGGAGTATTCCGTACACAATGCAGTGCTTTCCGGGCTTGCGAGATTTATGACGGACACAAAACTTCCGAGCGGCAGCTATGTTTCGGGGCTTGACGCAAACCAAGGTCGCATCACCTACAACAATATCGAAGTCGACGAGGACGGCAAATACGTGCTCACCGTCAACATCAAAAAGAAAGGCGCGTACGAAAAATATCTCATCGCAAAAGTCAACGACGGCGAAGAATACGAACTTCTCTTCCCTCCTCAAAAGCACTACAACCTCACCGCAAGATTCCAAGTCATCGTCAACCTTACGGCAGGCAAAAACAAAATCGAACTCTTCAACCCCGTCACGAGCAAAGCCGACAGCGAAATGTATCAATATCGTCGTATGGGCAAAGCTCTCAAAGACGCAACGGCAAGGGTTGCCAAAGAGCGCAAACAAAAAGAAAAACCCATCGTTTTTTCAATCTGCGAATGGGGCTGGGGCAAACCGTACAACTGGGGCGCGAAGGCGGGCAATCTCTGGCGCACTACTCCCGATATTCGCCCGTGGTGGATCTGGATAAAACTTATATACGAGCACACCGTCAAGCTCTATCCGTACGCAAGCAAAGGACACTACAACGATCCCGATATGCTTGAAGTGGGCAACGGCAAACTCACATACAATCAAAACGTATCGCACTTCTCGCTTTGGTGCATGATGAACGCTCCCCTCATTCTCGGCAACGATTTGCGCAGCATGAACGAGCAAGTCAGGAGCATCGTCGCCAACAAGAATATGATCGCAATCAACCAAGACGCCCTTGCAAAGCAAGCCAAACGTGTCAAAAAAGGCATTGTGGACGTGCTTGCAAAACCGCTTGCAGACGGCTCGGTTGCGGTGTGCTTCTTCAACAAGGCCTCACACGGCGCAAGAGCGAAATTCGATCTCAACACGCTTGTCGACGACAAATACGTTGCAATGACCAAGCAAAACGAATATCACGCAAAAGAGCAATGGAGCGGCGAAAATCTCACCACAAACGGCACTCTCACCGTATTGCTTGAAAAGTGTCAAAGCAAAGTTTACATAATCAAATAAACGCTTTATCGCATCGAAAAAGCCGTTTAATCTGCGTATAATTGCAAAACGACGAAAATTTAAAGTCGCAAAACAATCGAAAATTTGCAAAAACCACCGACTATGCTCGGTGGTTTTTCATATGAAAAAGCCCCGCTTTTCGCGAGGCTTTTAACGTCTTTGCGGATTATTCTTCCATATCCTTATCAGGCTCGTCAGCTTCGTTCATTTCTTCTTCGAAATGCTCCGCAAGAGCTTCTTCAAACGGCTCTTGAACGCCGTCTTTTCGTGTGTCGCAATCTTTTTCACACTCGGAGCAATTGCCGTCGCACTCTTCTTCAACGATTTGCGCCGCCTCGTTCTCCGCTCTGCGCACCGCAAGCTCTTCGCGCATTTGCGTCTTCGTCTTTTCGTCGATCTTATAGAAGAACATCAAAAGCGAGCTTGCAAGCATGCAAAGACCGGGGAGCAAGAAATAGATGATCCACGCTTTGTTTTGCATGCCGTCGGTGACGTAACTTGCGATTGCCTGCATATTTTCCGCACTGCCTTGAACGCCGATGTGCGAAACATCCGCATATTTTGCCGCGTCGTAACCGATTGCGCCGATAAACAAAATGCCGAGCGAAACGGAAAGCGCGTTTGAAAGTTTGTTGGACATCGACAGGATTGCAAACTGTGTACCCTCGGTACGTTTGCCCGTTTTCCACTCTTGATAATCGACGATGTCCGCAGTCATAACCATCGGCAAATAACCGTTCGGACCGAAAGCGAAGCCGAGGAAGAATTGATAAATCCAGATCGCCCAAATGCTTCTGCCGAAGCTGCCCGTGGGGCTGAGCGTGTAGATGAGCGTTGCGATAAGCGTAACCGCAAAACCGTAGAAACCTGCGGTGATAAAATACTTCTTTTCGCCGAGTTTTTTGTTGATAATCGGGTTCAAAACTATCGTAACCATGGACGAGATTGCCGACGTTATGCCGATTGCCCAGCTGCAAGCGTCGCCGTAAAGCGTGCCCATGCCGATAAAGGAAAGGTCTATGCCGTCGCGAATGAGTATGCACGTTGCCTGCACCGCTATGCCGAGGCCGATGTTTCTTCCGAATCCGAGAATATACGTCCCGAAAACGATGAGCAACATTTTGTTGTTTTTGAGCTCTCTGAACATCTCTTTGAAGCTCATACCGGCAGACGTGTTGGACTTGACGATTTCCTTACACTTGAAGTACATAAGGAGTTGGAATATAAGCCCTAATCCCGCCATAATCGCCGCAGTGATAAGATATTCCGTTTGACCGACTGCGCCGTCCGAGCCGGTAAGAATACACACAAAACTTACGAACACGCCGGGAGCGGCAAGCGCGACGGATTTGAGCGTGTTGCCGAGCCCTGCCGCATTGTTGACCTCTTCACTGCTCTTCGAAATGAGCGAAAGCATGCCTTGCGAGGGGATGTCAGCCATCGTCATGGATATATTCCAAAGCACAACGACGAAGATGATGTAAATATATCTGCCTGCATTTGAAGAAAACGGAATAAACACAAACGAAATCATCGTCAGCACTGCAAGCGGAAACGCCGAAAACAAAATCCACGGACGCATTTTGCCCGCCTTGAAGTTGGCTCTGTCGATGAGGTTGCCGATTACGAAGTCCGCAACGATACTTATAATTTTTGCCGCAAGGATGATACCTGCCACCGCCATCAAGTCTGCTTGAAGAATTTTGTTGAAAAACTCCGCCTGATAGCTGTTGATAAGGCCGATACCGAGGTTGATGCCCATCAGTCCCAAAGCGTAAATCCACATATTTGCGGTCAATGCTCCGGCCTTTTTCTCCTTTTTGTTTACCAAATCCGTCATAATTTCCCCTTTGCGCAAGCGCGCCAATTTGATATGTATTAATTATATATTAAAATTTATACGTTTTCAATACCGAATCTTGCAATTGTACGATATTTTTGCAAACGCTTGAAAATCGGCAAAAATAAGGACGGCCGCTTTGGTCGTCCCTATTTTTTTAAAATTCTTTTTCGCTATTTTGCCAAATACTTTTCGGCAAGCGCGATTCTTATAGCGCACGTAAGAACGTCGATTGCAAAATTCATTTCGTCAAGCGACGGCACGCTGGGCGCAATGCGGATATTCGAATCGTTGTCGTCCATTCTGTACGGAAACGTCGAGCCTGCCGCCGTGAATTTGACTCCCGCATCGGACGCAAGGCTTACGATACGTTTTGCGCATCCCGGCACGTCGAGAGAGATAAAATAGCCGCCTCTCGGCTTTGACCAACTCACGTTTTCGTCATCGCCGAAAGCCTCTTCCATTCTATCCTTGAAAAGGTCGAATTTCGGGCGCAAAATCGCTGCGTGTTGCGCCATGATTTTCTTTATATTGTCAACGTTTTTTAGGTATTCGACGTGAATGACCTGATTGACTTTGTTGGGGTTTATCCTCTTGAAAAACAAGCGTTTGAGCATATCTTGCACGTTGTTTTGCGAGGATGCGAACACCGCCACGCCGCTGCCTGCAAAAGTAATTTTTGCGGTGGATGCGAAGCAGTAAATCATATCCGAAGTGCCTGCCTTTCTTGCCACGTCGAAGATGTTTTTGAGTTTGTCGTCGGTGTCGTAGAGCGAGTGCACGCAATATGCGTTGTCCCAAAACACTCTGAAATCTTTTGCCTTCGGTTTGAGGTTTGCCATACGCTCGACAACCTTGTCCGAAAACACGATACCCGTGGGGTTTGAATACTTTGGAACGCACCAAATACCCTTTATGCTTTCGTCGTCGCGAACGAGTTTCTCAACGAGATCCATATCCGGACCGTCCGCAAGCATAGGCACGGTTATCATATCGATGCCGAAATTTTCGCAAATGGAAAAGTGTCTGTCGTATCCGGGTGCGGGGCAAATAAACTTAACCTTGTCGAGTTTATTCCACGGCGTAGAGCCGAGTACGCCGAATTGCATTGCAAACTGCACCACGTTGTACATAATGTCGAGCGAAGATCCGTCAATGGCGATAACCTCGTCCGCTTTGACACCCAAAAGGTCGGCAAAAAGTTCTCTTGCCTGCTTCACGCCTGCGGGTTCGCCGTAATTTCTTGCGTCGACGCCGCTCATCATAAAGTCGCATTTTGCGGCATTTTCAAGCATGGGCATGGATATGTCGAGTTGTTCCTTCGACGGCTTTCCCCTCGTCATATCGACGTGTCTGTCTGCTTTTTGGAGTTTTTTGTAGGCTTTTTGTTCTTGTTTGAGCAACTCTTCAAGCTCGCTTTTAGACAATGCTTTGTAGTCCATAAATGCCACCTTTCCTATTTTTACACTATATGCCGCGCGCGCCATTTGCCGTGAGCGGTATATTCAAGACGTTTTTTCAACGCAAAGACTATATCACCGACTCTTTGGTTTGGCAATTCATTTTTGCGATTTTTTCACAAAGAATTTACGCCGATTTTTTCCAAAAATCCGCAGCTTATTGATCGCCCTCGTTGTTGCCTCTTATCAGCAAGCGTATGGGCGTGCCCGAAAAGTCGAAACTCTTGCGGAGCGCGTTTTCGAGGTATCTCTTGTAGCTGAAATGCATGATCGTCGGATCGTTGACTTTAAGCACGAAAGTAGGCGGTGCGACCGACACTTGCGTGACGTAGAATATTTTGAGTTTTTTGCCGAGATAAGACGGCGGCTCGCTTATGCGAATAGCGTCCCCAACCACCTCGTTGAGAAGTCCCGTCGGGATACGCTTTCTCGAATTTGCAACCACTTCTTTGCAAAGAGGAAGCAAATTGTCCAGTCTCTTGCCGCTCAATGCCGAAATATACACGGACTTGAAATAGTCCATATACTTCAAATCCTCTTTGAGCTTCTTTTCAAACTCGTAAATGGTGTGAGTGTTTTTGTCCACCAAATCCCACTTGTTCATCACGATTATAGAGGGCTTGCCTTCCTCGTGCACGAATCCTGCGATTTTGACGTCTTGCTCGGTAAGTCCTTCGGTTGCGTCGCATACGACAAGCACCACGTCCGCGCGGCGCACGGCGAGCAAACTTCTCATAACCGAGTATCTTTCAAGATCCTCGTTGACCACTTTCTTTTTGCGCATACCTGCCGTGTCGATGATGAGATATTTGTCCTCGCCCACGTCGAGTTCGGTGTCGATGGCGTCCCTTGTCGTGCCAGCTATGTCGCTCACGATACAACGGTCGTAACCCAAAAGTCTGTTGGTTATCGAGCTCTTGCCCGCGTTCGGCTTTCCGACGATTGCGATTTTTATTCGATCGGGATCTTCGTCAACGGAATATTCCGGGATAACTTCGAGGATTGCGTCAAGCAAATCTCCAAGCCCCTTGCCCTGCTCCGCGCTCACGGCATGCGGTTCGCCGAATCCCAGCGCATAAAAGTCGTACACGTTGCTCAAATCGTTGTTGTCTATTTTGTTGACCGCAAGTATAACTGGGAGTTTGGACTTGCGCAAAAACGAGCACACGAGGTTGTCGTCGGTTGTAAGCCCCGTCTTTCCGTCAACGACGTAAAGGATAGCGTCGGCAGTGTCCACTGCGATTTCCACTTGCGTGCGAATGTGATTCCACATCACGTCGTCGCTTTTAAGTTCCAATCCGCCCGTATCGATGAGCGTAAACGCTCTTCCGCACCACTCGCAATCTGCGTAAATTCTGTCGCGCGTAACGCCGGGAGTGTTCTCGACGATAGCGATTCTTTGCCCTGCGAGCCTATTGAACAACGTCGATTTTCCGACGTTAGGTCTTCCTACAATTGCCACCAATGGTTTCATATTTTTTCACCGTTTCCGATTTTTATCTATCGTTTTTTGCAATATAAACGCCTTTTGCGTCAAATTGTATATTTTTCACTTTTCAAAATGCTCGATTATTTTTTGCGCCGTATCGCTTCCGGAGTGCGACACCACGATAAACGGAGCGCCGAGTGCGTCCTCAACTTCTTTGACGGTTTTGTTGTCAAGAAAAGTGTCTGTAAATTCACGCAACATATTGTCGGGTATCACAAACGCGTCCGTCTTGACGCCTTGAAGTTGCTCTATCATATCCCCTGCCGTAACAAGCCCCGCAACCGTAACGCTCGTGCCGAAAAAGTTGTTGATTATCGCATGCACTTCAACTTGCAAGCCGAGTTTTTGAGCAAGTTTTTTCGAGTACTCTTTGAGCATAGGCGCAAAGGATACGCCCGTCACCATGTCTATTCTCTTGCCGAGGTTCATATCCCCTGCCTCTTGCAAACTATATTCGAAGTTGTCAATCCAATCGGCAATAAGCCCCACGCCGTTTTCAATCTGGTCGAACGCGCCGTAATAAGAACCGTCTGGCACTTTGACGTTGGCTTTGACGTAGTATTCGTCGCTGCACCAGCAGAAATTTCCGCCGAATTCCTCGTTCAATCCCTCGACGAGTTTTATCGTATCTCGTGCGTTTTGCTCGTCAACCGCTTTGAGTTTTGCAAGTTGCTCTCTGTGTCCCGTCATACCAACGGGCACGACCGCAACCGTTTCAACGCCTTCGACGGTGTGCAATCCTCGTATGCTGTCTTCTAGCACTTTTCCGTCGTTGACGTCGGGCACGACGACAAGTTGAGTGTGCATTTTTATGCCGTTTGCGCCCAATCTGCGCATTTGATCGGGCAGTTTTCTCGTGTTCGGATTTTTAAGGATATACGTTCTTATATCGTCGTCCCATGCGTGCACCGAGATGTAGAGCGGACTGAGTTTGAGCCTTATAACTCTCTCGATTTCCTCTTCGGTGACGTTTGTCATCGTCACGTACGAACCGCACATAAAACTGTATCTGTAATCGTCGTCCTTGACGTAAAGGCTGGGGCGCATGTTTTTGGGAAGTTGGTCGACAAAGCAGAAAATGCACTTGTTTTTGCACACGACGGGTTTCATATCGATTGCAAATTCAAGTCCGAGAGATTGTCCCTCTTTTTTGTGGACTTTTATCGTATGTTCTTTTCCGTCACGCAAAATATCCACCGAAAATTTCTTTTCGTTGTCGTAGTAGAGATAATCAAGCTCGTCAACCATTTTGTAGCCGCCGATACGCAGCACGTCGTCGCCGAGTTTAAATCCCTGTCTTTTTGCAATTTCGTTTAGTTTGGTTATCTTTGGCATATCTCGATTATAGTTTTTATCCCTCTTGCCGTCAGGCACAATTTCACTGCACCGGCGGTGCAATATCGCTGTTGCAAAACAACAATATCATGCGGCGCAGTCGCAATATCACGCACGCTTTGCGTGTATATCACTGTCCGTAGGACAATCTCAAACGGCGATGTATGCCGTGAGGAAGTTCGCGATATTTTCAAGCGAGCTGAGTTCAACCCATTTTTTGCCGTTTGCCGCAATCCTTTCTCCCGCGTCCGTTTGCAAGATTCTGTACAACAGCGCAACGATTTCAAGGTCGTTTTTTGCAACGAGGCAAAGCTCGTTTTGAGCAAGATAAGATATATCCGCCTGCTCGTGTTCGCTTGCTTTCACAACGATGGACGGCACTCCCAGTTTAAAGCACTTGTAAAGCGTTGCCGCATCGTACTGCGTGATTGCCGCGTCGCAAACGGGCATGCAGTCGTCAACCTGCTCGGGCGATTGCAAAAACACCACTTTAGTTTGAGGAGTTTTCACCGACATGGACGAAAGCGTTTCAAGCATATGAGCGTCCTTTACGTAAACTGCGAGATTTGCTATTTCGCCTTGGTCGAGCAAAAGCGAAAACACGTTTTCAAGTTGCTTTTTGTCTTGCACGTTGACGTACACGGTTTTGACTTTGGGAAGCCCCAATTCTTGCTTTTTGAGTATGATTTCTTCCCTTGTTTTAGGCGTGATTTCAAACGGAAACCCCATCACCAAAACGTCTTTTGATTTTATGCCTTGTCGCACCAAATCGGCTTTTACGTCCGCATTTTCGACGATAAACACATTGGTTGCGTCGTCATGCACTCTTTTGGGGAGAGTAAACGTTTGCAGCATATAGATGATTTGAGTATGGAATCTTGCCCTGCGCTTCGCCTCCACCGCACAGTGATGAGCGTACGGCGTAACGCACAAAATGTATTCGGGATGAAAACGTTTTATCATATTATTGATGCGATTGACGCGTTTTGAAAAACTTTTGAGTTTAAATATGTCGCGCAGCACGCCTTTGTCTTTCTTTTCAAGCAAATATTGATATTCGCTTCCGCTGTCCATAAGTTTGTCGAGCGCGGAAAGTTTGGTTGCCGAGCCGTACTTGTCGTCGCTCATCACAACCGCGTTATGCGTGCCGATTTTGCGGATAGCCTCCGCGATTTTTTGCGAGATATCGTCGCTTTCGTCGCGTGAAGTGAGTATCAAAATTATGCGTTTTCTATACATTTTTGCGCCTTCTTTTTTTGCAAATTATACGTTGATTTTTTTTGCTTTTTTTATGCGGTTAATCGCATTTTAGCGTATATTGTTTTGCGATTTTTTACGGTTTTTCTTGCGTTTTTATCGTGTTTTTTCCGTTTTTTTCGGCAAACTTTTGGCTTGTTTTCGCTCCGATTTCCACTCAGTCCTCGACGATAACGGGGATGATTATTGGGAATTGTCTGTCCTTGTAGAAGAGTTTTCTCACCGCTTTTTTGACCGCTCTTGCAATCTCGTTGACGTCGACTTTGTCGAAGTCCGCTCCGTTTATCGTGTCGATAGTGGCGTTCTTTATGGAATTTATCACGTCGTCGGTGAGGTTGAATCCTCTTGCAACGATGTCAACGTCGCCCACGACTTTGCCTTGATCGGTGTCGACCGCGCAAAGCACCACGAGCATACCGTATTCCGCAAGCGATTTTCTGTCGTTTACGAGCATTTTGCCGTTTTCAAGCACGACGCCGTCAACGTACGCGTTGCCTGCCGTTACGTTTGAGTGTTGTCTTATCCCCTTGTGGTTTACGCCGTAGCACTCGCCGATATTCGGAATAACGATATTTTTTGACGGAACGCCGAGCGTTTTTGCAATCTCTGCATGCTTGTGTTGGTGGCGATATTCGCCGTGTACGGGCATAAAATACTCGGGTTGCACGAGAGTGAGCATAAGTTTAAGTTCTTCCTCGTATGCGTGTCCCGAAACGTGAATATCGTTCATTGCGTCGTAAATTACGTTTGCACCCTTTCTGAACAAGTCGTTGATGACGTCGTACACCGACTTTTCGTTGCCGGGAATAGGCGATGACGAAAGCACGACGAGGTCTTGCGGACCGATGTTGATCTTGTTGAACTCGCCTTTTGACAGCTTGTTGAGCGCAGACAGAGGCTCGCCCTGCGATCCCGTTGCCAAAATGACCGTTTCGCTTGGCAAAAGTTTGCCTACGCTGTCCACGATTACGCCCTTGGGAACTTGCAATTCTCCGCAAGCGGACGCAACTTCCGCCATACCTTTCATGCTTCTGCCGGCAAGCACGACTTTTCTGTGATACTTGTGAGCGAGCGTAAGCACTTGTTGTACGCGGTAGTTTGAGGATGCAAAGCAAGCGATGACGATTCTCTTGTCGAGGTTTGACGCAAAGATGTTTTCAAGCGTTTGTCCGACCACTTTTTCGGACGTGGAACTGCCCTTTCTTTCAACGTTTGTGGACTCTCCCAGCATGAGCAAAACGCCCTTTGCGCCTATTTCCGCAATACGTCCTATATCCGTCTTTTTGCCGTCTATCGGGGTGTTGTCGATTTTGAAGTCGCCGGTGACGAACACCGTGCCGACTTGCGTTGTGATTGCAAGCGCGCACGCTCCCGCCATGGAGTGACACACTTTGATAAATTCGACTCTAAAGCCGCCCAACGTGACGGTATCGCCTGCCGAAACTACGACGAGATTGCACTTTTTGCCGTTTTTGTCCAGCTTTCTTTTGAGCAATCCGATAGTGAGCGCAGTGCCGTAAATAGGCACGTCTTTGAGGTCGTCCGCATAGTATGGAATCGCGCCGATGTGATCCTCGTGTCCGTGAGTGAGCACGATGCCGCGAAGTTTGGATATATTCTCTTTTACATAAGTGATGTCGGGGATGATTGCATCGATGCCGGGGGCTTCCTCGCTCGTTGCGAAGGACACGCCGCAATCGACGATAATCATATCGTCGCCGCATTCGATTGCCGTCATATTTTTGCCCACCTCGCCGACACCGCCGAGGAAGGTCACCTTTACTGTTTTTGTATTTTTTTTCATGAATTCTATTTCTCCGAATAAATGTATATTTTTCTAATGTAGTATATTACACCAAAACGCGCGCATTAGCAAGAGTTTCGCCCAAAAGCGTCAAAAACCGCTGCCTCGAGCGAAAAAAAATCTTTACAAACTGCGGTTTTGCCTTTACGATTATAGTATAATAATCGTCAAAAAACGATGCGATTATGACATATAAGAAGGAGAATTTTATGAGAGTTTACAATTTCTCGGCAGGCCCCAGCATGCTTCCTCTCGAAGTCATAGAAGAGGCCGGCAGAAACATCGCCGACTACAACGGCTCGGGCATGAGCGTAATGGAAATGAGCCACCGCTCCAAGTGGTACGACCAAATCAACACCGAAGCACTCGACCTTATCAGAGAACTTATGCATTTGCCCGACGATTATCACGTCATCATGGTGCAAGGCGGCGCGTCCACGCAGTTCGAGGCAATCCCCCTCAACCTGTTGAAAACGGGAAAAGCTGACTATATAGTTACGGGCAACTTCGCAAAAAAAGCATACAAAGAAGCGCAAAAATACGGTGATATTCGCCTTGTCGCGTCAAGCGAAGACAAGAAGTTTACCTATATTCCCAAAACCACGCGCGACGATTTCAGAAAGGACGCAAGCTACGTGCATATCACCGAAAACAACACCATTTTCGGCTTGAAATACAACACTCTTCCCGACACGGGCGATATTCCTTTGGTTGCGGACTTGTCCTCCTGCATCATGAGTGAGGAAATTGATCCTAAAAAATATTCCATGATTTACGCAGGCGCACAAAAGAACCTTGCTCCCGCAGGCGTTACACTCGTCATCGTAAAGGAAGACATGCTCGGCGGCGAACTTCCCATTTGCCCCACAATGCTCAAATATCGCACGCAAATCGACGCGAACAGTCTTTACAACACTCCGCCCTGCTGGTCGATTTATATGATGATGCTCAATCTTCGCCACCTCAAAAAACTCGGCGGCGTAAAGGTTATGGAGCAAATCAACAGAGAAAAGGCAAAAATGCTTTACGATTTCATCGACGAGAGCGATTTCTACAACAACTTCGTTGAAAAAGAAAGCCGTTCGCTCATGAACGTCCCCTTCGTGTCCCCCAGCGACGAACTCAACGCAAAGTTTGTCAAAGAAGCCGAGCAAGCAGGTCTTGTCAGCCTCAAAGGGCACAAGCTCGTCGGCGGCATGAGAGCGTCCATTTACAACGCTATGCCCGTCGAAGGCGTGAAAGCACTTATCGATTTCATGAAGAAATTCGAACTCGAAAACAAATAACACAACAACCAAAAGGCGAAAGCGTTTTTTTACGCTTTCGCTTTTTTGCAAGCGACAAGCATAATGCCGTGTCGTTTAGAAACGCAGGAGAAAATATGGATATTTTAAAACTCAATTCGATCTCTAAACTTGCAAACCCGGTGCTGGAAGGATACAATCTCACCGACAACTCGCAAAATCCCGTCGGCATACTCGTGCGCTCTTTCAAAATGGACGAATACGAAGTGCCGTCCTCTCTGTTGGCGGTTGCAAGAGCGGGCGCAGGCGTAAACAATATTCCGCATGCGGAATACGCTAAAAAAGGAATTTGCGTTTTCAACACCCCCGGCGCAAACGCAAACGCAGTCAAAGAACTCGTGATTGCCGCGCTCATCATCGGCGCAAGAAATATCAACGAAGCGATAAACTGGGCAAGCACTCTCAAAGGCGACGACGTCGCAAAACAAGTTGAAAAAGGCAAAGGTCAATTTGCAGGCAGTGAAATCGCAGGAAAAACGTTATGCGTTTTGGGACTGGGCGCAATCGGCAGAAAAGTTGCGAGCTCAGCTCACGCACTCGGTATGAATATCGCGGGTTACGATCCGTTTATATCCGAAGCGGCAAAAGCGGAAATACCCTTCGTTACGATTTTCGACACAATGCAAGCGGCGTGGTCGGATGCCGACTTTGTGACGCTTCACATGCCCATGACTCCCGAAACCAAAGGACTTGTCAACGCAAGCAGCATATCGACGATGAAAGACGGCGTGATAATCATAAACGCAGCGCGAGGCGAACTTTGCGAAGTAACCGCAATAAAAGATGCGCTCGAAAACAAAAAAATACGCAAATACGTAGTCGATTTTCCAAACGAAGAATGTATCGGAGTTGACGGCATCGTTGCAATTCCGCATCTTGGAGCATCGACGGAAGAAGCGGAAGACAACTGTGCGGTTATGGCTGCAACGGAACTTAAAGACTATATCGAAAACGGCAATATCGTAAACTCCGTCAACATGCCTTGCGTAAAAGCGCAAAAGAGCGCATCGCATCGCTACACGGTCGTTTCTATTGACAACGGCGAAAACAGATTCGGCGGAATAAGCGCAACGAGAAACGGATTGCGCTACACCATAGTCGACACCGAAGACGAGCTTACAATTGACGGCGAGGACGTCATCAAGGCAAGAAAAGTCTATTGACAAAATCAAAACTTAAAAACGGACAGGTCAAACCTGTCCGTTTTTTTATTCCGTTATATAGCCTTTATCGACTTGTATCACGCAAGCATCCGTCATTTTCTCTTTGTTCATATGACACGATATGTGTTTTGTTTTGACATATTACAACACTTTTCGTACTTTTACATCTTTTGGAAACACTTGTTTTTGCGTGTTTTGGCGTTTTATCACGCATTTTGTCGTATTTTGCAATACTTATCGTATTTTAGTACAATTCCACGACTTTTGCGATTTTTCGCAAAGTGTTGCGCATACCCTCTGAAAATTTTGCGTTTTTGAGTTGTATCTCGCAAGGCTTTTCCTTGATAATTGCGTTTAACAAATCATACTCTTTGTCATCGAACAATCGCACAAGTTCAACCTTGCGCCTTTTGGTGACGTTGTCGATTGCCTGTCCGTCCGTCGCAATCAGATTTTTGCCGCCTTCGCTTCCGGAAATAAATCCAGCAACGTCGAAAACGTCCCTATCGTCCCGACTTCCTTCGAGCAGTCTTGCCGCAACGTCGCAAATCTCGCCCCACGCGTCTTTTAGCGGACGCATTCTGAAATTGAAAAGTCCGTCAACGTTGTAATCCATTGATTGCGACAACGTTTTTGCAACGACGTTTTCTTCAAAGTCCGAGTCGAAGTGTAACATAGAGCTTAAAAGCGCGCACTTTGCGTAAGTCAACGGATAAATCGGCAACCTTTCAAGAAAAAACCTAAGCTTCATAAACGACAAAAACACCACCGAAAGCATATCGTATATTTCGTTTTCGATTTTTTGCGCAACGTCGCAATTTGACGCAAGATATAACCACAATCTCGTATTGCTTTCTTCGCTTGCATAGGACAAATCTTTTGCGTTTCGGAGTTTTTGAAGTATATATTCGATTTCTTTGTCGTATTCTTTGCCGATGCTTATCACGTTTGACCACATACAAATATTGTATGCAGGCGCGATATAAAAATTAGTGGAATATTTTGTGCGATTTGCAAAACGGCAAAAGAAAAGACGCGCATTTTTTGCGCGTCGTTTAAATCGTGTTTTGTTTTTATTTGACTTTGATAACTTTGCAGTTGCCGTTTCTCGTGTCAACTTCGATTTTGATTTCAAAGTCGTAGGCTTCGAGTTCGACGATCCAGCTGTAATAGCTGTTTTTTATGTCACTGCCGCTGTAATTGAATTCTCTGTCCATATCGTCGACGACAAAATCGTCTTTGCTCGTCACTCCTAATATCGACGGCAAACTTCTGTCCGTCACAAACTCGTACGCTTTGTCTTTTGCAAGCTCGGCACATTCCGCTTTTGAAAACGCAACGGATTTTTTTGCATAGGACGCCGCGGAGCCGAACACGCCACCCAAAATTGCGGCAATCGCCATAAGCACGCCTATGAGCGAACATACGGGAATAACGACGTATTGCCACTTAAACTTTTTCTTTGCTTTTTTTACTTCCTCGGCATCCGCTTCTTTGACGGGAGAATCCTCTCTTACGGATTCGCTGTTCAAAAATTCGTTTGCCTTTTCAAGCTGCTGTTTTACGTATTGTTTTTCTTCTTCGGTTGCGGCACCGTTTTTGCAGTGTTCGAACGCCTCGTCGAAATTCATAAAGTTGCCTCCAAAAGTTCTTTGAGCTTCAATCTTGCCCTGTAAAGCTGTATCTTGACGTTGTCCGTCGACTGACCGACTATCGACGAGATTTCTTTGACCGACATCGAGTCGAAATAATATAGTCTTACAACCTCTTGATAGTCGTCTTTCAACAGAGAAATCGCCTTGTACAGCGCGCGATATTCTTCTTTTTGAATGACGTCGTCCACAAGCGAGTCGCAAGACGGCATATCGGCGGAAATGGATTCCAACCTCTTGTTTTTCCTCAACGTGTCGAAATAATAGTTTCTGCACACCTTGAAAAGCCAAAATTTAAATCCGTCTTTTTCCTCGTTTATGGAGCGTATCGCCCTCATATACGCCTCTTGCACGACGTCCTCGGCAAGCGCGCGATTGCGGCAAAAGGAATACACATACAAAAGAGCCTCGTTGTAGTATCTCTTAAACAGGTTTTCCCATGCCGTGCTTTTCATTTGCTCCTCACTATATAAACGCGCTTTGCGCAATTCGGTTACGCTTTGTGCTCGATTTTGTTTTTGAAACCCATTTTACATCGTTTACAAAGATTTTTCAACATTAACGATATATCGCAATCGGTCTAGTCCACAACTCCGGTACGCAAATAGTCTTTCGGCGTCATTCCAAACTTCTTTTTGAAACTTTGGATATAATGCGTTTGCGAGCAAAAGCCCAAATAATATCCGATTTCGCCGTATTCCACGCCGCTTGCAAGCAATGATTTGGACGCTTCGAGCTTTTGCGACAACACGTATTCGTGCAAACTTTCGCCAACGTATTTCTTGAAAGACGCCGACAGATAATCCGCACTCACTCCGCACTCATCGGCAACGTCGCAGCACTTCAATCTCTCGTGCAAATGCGCGCTGACGTACTTCATCGCTTTGCGCACGAACGGCGGATATTCCAGCCTTTGACGATGATTTTTCACAAGTACGGTAAGTTCCGTCGCCTTTGCAACCAAAAATTTTATTATTTCTTCGGGCTTATCCGTTTTGTCAACGTATTGAATGTAGGAGTCGGAGAGGTTGTACGCCTCGCTTTCCATAAGCCCGCCCTCTACGGCATACCTCGTGGCAAGAGTTATGCAGCTCACCGCAAGATATTTGACTTGGCGCAAATTGTCGTCGCTCATTCGCCCCACAACCAACGCATCTCTAACAAAATTCTCCATATTGCTTTCAAGCCCTTGCAGATCCCCGTTTTTTATACAAGTATAAAACGCAACCTCGCGGCTGTACGGAGTGTGCGCAATTCCGCTTTCGCGCTGTTCGAACCGAGGATTTTGAACGCCTTTTGGCAAAAAGCGCACGTTGAGTTGTGTGTCTTTTTCGTTTGTCATATCAAAATTATATCATACTTTTTGTATTTTACAACGGATTTTTGATATTTTGTTCGCTTTTATGATATAAATACACTTGCAAATCTAATAAAATGATATCGTTTGGAGGTGGATTATGAGAAAGGAAAAACTCGAATGGAAACGCATGGTCGAAGGTAAACTTTACAATGCCACGAGCAAGGATATTTTTTGGCAACACGCAAGGGGCTTGTGGCTCACGCAAAAACTCAACAAGTGCTCCGTTCTCAATCAACCTCGACAAAAACGACTTTTCAACAAGCTCATTCCATCTTCAAAGGGCAAATCCGTGTGGGCTTTTACGCCTTTTTATTGCGAATACGGCGTGAATATTAACGTTGGAAACGGTGTGTTTTTCAATTATGGTTGCACCCTTCTCGATGTATCTCCTATCACTTTGGAGGACGGAGTCTGGCTGGGTGCAAACGTCACGATCGCAACGCCGTGTCATCCGCTTTGGGCACACGAGAGGATCAACACGCAATACCCCGACGGTTTTCACGACCTGGAATATTCCAAACCCGTAACCATAAAAAAGAACGCTTGGATTGCGTCGAACGTCACGATTTGCGGCGGAGTCACGATAGGCGAAAACACGGTTGTGGGCGCAGGCAGCGTCGTAACGCGCGACTTGCCGGCAAATTGCATTGCGGTCGGCTCGCCTGCAAGAGTTCTACGCTATCTTGACGAAAAGGACAAAATCGACGTTTGGAACACGTATATAAACGACGAATTGCCGCTTTCGGTGAGAGAGAAAGAAAAACTTGCAAAATAACGAGCAAAATTCAAATCCGTCTTGCAACCGGAAGAAACAAATTGTATAATGAACTATACTTATCGACACTTTAAGTATATAAATAAAATAAGAAAACATTGTTTTCGGAGGAAAATATGAACGAAAAAGATTACAAGGAGATTTTGGCAAAGCTCACGCTGGATGAAAAAATCACCATGCTTTCGGGCTCAACCAACTGGCTCACTCAGCCCGTCAAACGCGACGATATCGACATCCCGGCAGTGCGTATGAGCGACGGTCCGAGCGGTCTTCGCCGCGAAAAAATCGGCGGTGGCGTCAATATCATGCAAACGCCCGAACCCGCAACGTGCTTCCCCGGCGCAGTCACAACGGCATCGAGCTGGGACGAAAAACTCGTTGAAGAAGTGGGACAAGCAATCGCTGTCGAAGCGCAATCTTTGGGCGTTTCAACCGTGCTCGGCCCCGGCGTCAACATCAAAAGAGGTCCGCTTTGCGGCAGAAACTTCGAGTATTTTTCGGAAGATCCATTCCTTGCGGGGCGCATGGGCGGCGCATGGGTGCACGGCGTGCAAGAAAAGAACGTCGGCACGTCCTTGAAGCACTATCTTGCAAACAACCAAGAATACATAAGAATGACCATCGATTCAATCGTGGACGAGCGTACTTTGCGTGAAATCTATATGCCGGCTTTCGAGCATATCGTCAAAGCAGAAAAACCAACCACGGTTATGTGCTCCTACAACCGCTTGAACGGGACGTATTTGAGCGACAACAAACGCTTCCTCAACGACGTCTTGCGCGACGAATGGGGATATGACGGAATCGTAGTCAGCGACTGGGGCGCAGTGAACGATCGCGCCGAAGGCGTCAAAGCGGGTATGGATCTCGAAATGCCCGGCAGCAAGGGTTGCGGACTCAACGGTGACACCGTATATAAAGCACTAGAAGCAGGCACTCTCACCGAAGAAGATATCGACAAAGACGTGCTTCGTCTCATCAGATTTGCATACGAAAACACCGTGCGCGAAGTCGAAGGCGTCACGTTTGACGTCGAAAAGCACAACGACATCGCTCGCAGAGCGGCAGAAGGCGGCGCGGTTCTTCTCAAAAACGACGGTATTTTGCCTTTGAATAAAAAACAAAGTATCGCCGTCGTCGGCAGACTCGCAAAACAAATCCGCTATCAAGGCGGTGGTTCGAGCCACATTCTTCCCACAAAACTTACATCCTTCACCGACGCACTCGACAAAGTCGGACAAGAATATACCTACTCCGACGGCTACGTTCTCAAAGGCGAAGGCTACAAAAAGAGCTTGATCAAAAAAGCGGTCAAAGCGGCAAAAGACAAAGACGTCGTGCTTCTCTTCGTCGGACTTACCGATGCGTTTGAATCTGAAGGCTACGATCGTCATCACATCAAGATGCCATCCTCTCACGTCACTCTCATCAACGAAATTTTGAAAGTCAACAAAAACGTCGTCGTGGTGCTTTCTTGCGGTTCTCCCGTCGAAATCGGCGACTGGGACAAGGACGTCAAAGGCATACTCAACCTTTATCTCGGCGGCCAAGCAGGCGGCGAAGCGGCGTACAATCTTATCTACGGCAAAGTCAATCCCTCGGGCAAACTTGCAGAAACCTTCCCCGTCCACGAGGACGATTATCTCGGCTCGAAATACTTCCGTATGGGACCGAGAACGGTTGAATATCGCGAAGGCGTTTACGTCGGATACCGCTATTACGACAGCGCGAACAAGCGCGTCAAATATCCGTTCGGCTACGGACTTTCCTACACTAGCTTCGAATATTCCAATCTCCGTTTGAGCGCAAACGCAATCAACGAAGGAGATCCGTTCACCGTCACTTTCACCGTCAAGAACGTCGGCAAAGTCGCAGGTGCGGAAATCGCTCAACTCTACGTTTCGGACGTTGAAAGCACCCTCTATCGCCCTGCAAAAGAACTCAAAGGTTTCAAAAAAGTTTTCTTGCAACCCGGCGAAGAAAAAGACGTTGAAATCAACCTAGATTCAAGAGCCTTTGCCTACTACAACGTTGCAATCAAAGATTGGTATGTCGAAAGCGGTGACTTCAAGATTTTGGTTGGCGCATCCTCTCGCGACATCAAACTCGAAGGCATCGTAAACGTTGCGTCAAAGAATCCCGACGCGCCTATCCCCGACTACAAAGCGGTCGCTCCTTGCTACTATGACATCGCAAACGCAACCGAAATCCCCGTCGAACAATTCGAGGCTCTTTACGGCGCAAAGATGATTGAAAACAAACCCTTTGCCAAGGGCGAATTGCAAGCGTGCAACACTATCGGTCAATGCAACGTGTCACCTTTCGGTAGATTTATGTACAGATTGTGCGTGGGCGTCATCAACCTCGTCGCGCTCTCATCCGAAAACCCCGAAATGCTCACAAACTCCGTCAAAGACATGCCCTACCGCACGATTGCAGCGTGGTCGATGGGCATCATCTCCAAACGCTCGCTCGACGGACTCGTGGATATGCTCAACGGCAGAAAAGGCGGTTTCCGCAGATTCCTCAAAGGCTTCGGCAAGGAAAAAGCAAAGAAGAAATAATCAATTCGATTTAACAGCGCACAGCGCACAACAAACAGATAAAGCAGGCAAAACGCCTGCTTTATCTATGTTTTATTTTATCAACTCATACTTAAAGAGCAATGGTATAATGTCCGTTTCATAATAGTTTTTGACTGCTGTATCAAGGGTTTAAATAACCGTGTCAAATTAGGATTGAAAATGAAAGTGTTATATGCTATAATTGCTATACGTTATACAGAGGAGATATCCCCATGATTATGCACGCATTTATAGAAAAAATTCACAATGCATTTGATGAGTTGAATTATCACGAAACAAAGCAATTAAGTTTTGATAAATTTGAACAATCTGCTATTAGAACTCTTACGCATTGTAAAGAACTGAGCGATGCAATAGATGCTGTGCGCATGTATCAATTTTGCCTTAAAAAATGGAGCAAAATTGAGAAAATATTTAATCGTAAGCTACCTGCTTTTAACGAGTATGATTTTGAAGGCAATTCATTGATTTCGGTTGTATCAGACGATGAAGCTTTGGGTACATACTATATTACAAACGGCATAAACAAAAAAATAAAAGAAATATTTGTCGCAAGTCATTCCTTTGATGAAGAAATGTTTGCTCTTGGCTTTGAAAACGGTAGATTTACTGTTTATGACGATGGAAATTATTATATTAAGTATTCCAAAATGAATTCGGCAAAAATGAAACTGTTTAATCGTAAAAACGAGTGCTTGTGCAATATAGTTTTAAGTGAAGATTTAGGCATCTTTTTAGAAAACAATTCAACTCCTTATGAACTAGTTGTGTATGAAGATTTTGTTGGTATATACAACCGCCGATATATTGATAGTTTGACCGATTCCGATATAATAGATACCAATCAACTTATTGCGGATATTGAATGGGATATAATAGAAAAAAATTCTAATTTTGGTTTAGCAAAATTAAATGTATATGCTCCCGACCAAGATTTGGAAATGCTATTATTATTCGCAACTTCGACTTTTTTAGTATTTCAAAAATATATCCAAGCACAAAAAACTCGAAAATACACAATGATAAGTTTACTTGCATCAAGTGCGCCAAGACGGTAAAAGATTTTAGGAAAATTAAATATTGGCTTTATTCCTAACGCTCCACTAATATAAACCTATAAAGAAATGGGCAGACAAAAATGTCTGCCCATTTCTTTTTTTTGGAAAATAATGTTATTTTAAAACAATTATCTGTCGTTTCGGTGCAACACTTCGTATGCCATTTTCGGATTGTCAGTCATGATACAATCCGCTCCGTTGGCTTGTAGCTTTGCAACGTCCTCGGGGTCGTTTATCGTCCAATATTGCACCGCAATGCCGAGGCTATGCGCAAAGTCGATGAACTCCTTTGTGGACAAATCGAAAAACCCGTTGAATCCCATCGGGATTTGCAACACCTCGAAGTTGAATTTTGCCTTTGTGTTGCCGTAAAGGAAGGCATAGTAAAAATCAAGCACTTCGGTGATGCCTGCCGAGCGGACGATTTCTTTTTCAAACGCGCCGTTTGCGTTGCACTCGTCAACGTACTTGCTGATTTCGCCCTGGAACGTGCCGAACACCGTTCTGTCGATGATGTCGTACTCGTCCATCATACGATAGAGCTTGTTCATTGCGCGCTTGCCCGGCTCGCCACCGTCCTTGATTTCGATGACGTACTTCATAGACTTGTCGGGGCGAGCGACCTTTTCTACATATTCAAGCACCTCTCTGAGCGTGGCAATGCGCACGTCTTCAAGCTCGGCGTACGACTTATCGCGGTATTTATACTCGCCCTCCACAGTCTTGAAGTTGTGACCGAAATTGTAGGTTTTAAGCTCCGCAAGCGTCTTGTCGCAAATTTTGCCCGAGCCGTTTGAGGTGCGGTCGATCTCGTGGTCATGCATAAGCACAAGCTCGTCGTCCTTTGTAAGATGCAGGTCAAATTCAAGAATATCGACTTTGTAGTTTTCGCGCTCCGCTTCTTCCATACATTGTTTGAACGCCGCCATAGTTTCCTCGGGTTCAAGCACGCCGCCTGCGCGGTGAGCGGACAAATACAAACCGCTTTCGGTTTGGAAAGCGATGTACTTGTTATCCCCCGCATAATTCGTCACACGCGCGACTCTTGCACATCCGCCCGTGAGCGGCAATATTACGACGTTAAGAATAAGTGCAAACAAAAGCACGCTCACAATCGACCATACGATTGCGTTTTTGACGATCTTTTTGTTCTTTTTCACTTGCGCTTTGACCTCGGGAGAATCAGTGAGCAAAACATCGACGCCGTTCACGTCTTGTTTGAAAAATTGGTTCAATTTGACTTTCATTTTTCACCTTATCACAAATTATTTGACTTTGGTATTATATCACACGTTTTCCATCTCGTAAATACCTCTACGACAATTTTTTAGACATATGTATGCTTGCGCATACATCAATATCGGTATTCTCATTTCAACATATGTGCATATGCACACAAACGGACGCAGGAATATGCTCTTTTTTCCCATATTCTCAAACGATTTTAGCCGATGACGGAAAGCAAAGGAAGAAGAAAGCGCATCGCATTTTCGGATGCCGTGCGCAGCCGACAAGCGCTCCGCACGCTTTGGCACAATGCGTGCATTTCATATCGCAGATATGAAAAAATCCGTGAACGAATTTCGTTCACGGATTTGGAGCTGATGACCAGACTTGAACTGGTGACCTCATCCTTACCAAGGATGTGCTCTACCACCTGAGCCACATCAGCATATTTTGGCGGAAGCGGAGGGATTCGAACCCCCGTGGGCTTTCACCCAAACGGTTTTCAAGACCGCCTCGTTATGACCGCTTCGATACGCTTCCATAATTGTTAAAGCAAATCGGTTTGACACAAAATGTCAGTCATTCTTGTATCAAGCTTATTTAGTATAGCAAGAGTTTGCGTTTGTGTCAAACATTGCCGTCAAATTTGCAAAAAAACTTATTTGCCGTTTTGTCAAACGAATGTTACTTTGCTCAAATCAACTTGGTCGCAACCGCTAAAGGACGTTTCGTCTTTCTTTAAATCGCCGCCTTTTACGTTTACTATCGTTTTGAGATTCGGACACCCTGCAAACGCAAATGCACCGATTGTGCAAACGTTTGTATTTTCAAAATACACGGTTTCGAGGTTGGGCAAATTTGCAAACGCCGCGTCGTCGATTTCGCGTATACTCTCTGACACGTGAATCGTCACGGGCAAACTTTTGAGCGTTGAGTCCGCAAAAATGCTGTTTGCGATGCGATAAACCGTATAAGTGGTGTACGAACTCTCGGCAACTCCATCCACGCTTGCAAGCACTTTTTTCGTGCCGTTTTCCACCCAAATGACGTTTGGAATATACACGTTTGAAAGATTTACGCCGTCGGAGTCGGTGTAAAACGTCGTTATTTCAACGATATTGCCGCTCCAACCTTTTTGTCCTTTTTCGCTATCGGATATGACGTTGTAATTGAAATACTTTGCCCACACGTTGTTTGTCGTAGGCGTCACCGACGGAGATGCGGTTGACTCGCCGCCACCGATAGAGCCGTCGGGAGAGATCCAAACCGCATAGGAAACTCCCATCGTCGAAACGGCGACTGCAAAGAGCACTATTATTGCGATTATCATCGCGGTTTTTGTCTTGCGGCTTGACGTCATGCGGGCATGTTCCCTTCTCGTATATCCACGTTTGAATCTACCTTGTCTTTGATTTCAAACTTGAATACGATTGATTTTTTCGCTTCGTCGAGATAGATGAGGTTTTCATCGCACTCTTCGTCGATTTGGTTGAAATATATCGTTGCTTTGACGTAGTATTTTTCGCCGGGCTTGACAAGCATATAGAGCTTATAACACGGCATTTTGGTATCTCCGTCAAAATACGGCTGATTATAATAAATCGCGCTCGGATTGTTTGCAAAATCCGACGGATTTACAGATGCGATCGGTTCGGCAACGGGCTTGTCGCTGCCTTCTTTTTCCACGAGCTTGACAAGGCTCATCTCAACGTTGAACGCCGACAAATAGTCTTTTGTCTCCTCGCTAACAATGCCCTCTTCAACCGTGCCCAGATGCGCCGAAATAACGCTCAAAACCAACGATTTTCTTCCGTCGGTTGCGCCCGAATCCGACGTACCGACAAAGTTTATCGGAAAATACAACACGGCGCATTTTGCCTTGACGGTAATTTTCGTGTCGTCTTGTTGCGTCAAATCCTTTCCGTAAGGCGCGAGATTGCCTTTTGCAAGATATCCGGGATTTGCGATTGCAGGCCATATTGCCGTGCCGTAGTCGCTTGCGGTGTTGTCTATGTCTATGCTTGCGCTCTCTTGCAAAAGCGCGGAATCGATGGTGAATCCGTCCTCGTTGCTGTCGGCAACGTTGGTAAACCATGCCGCCGTCACGCTGACTGCCGTAACCACGAGAATGAGTGCCATAACAACCGATGATACGATTAGAGTGCGTTTGGTCTTGTTCATTATCCTTGCGCCTCCTCGTGTACGGTTGAGATGTGAATCACTGCCGAAAATTCAAAAGTCGAGCCCGAATAATCCATGCTCGAATAGAAGATTTGATTGTTCAGATTTTCGAAAATCTTTTTCGTTTCGTCCTCTTGCGTGTAAATTTCGCTTGCGGTGTATTTGTCTTTGTCCGCAGAGAAAAACTGCATCCAGAACATTTTTTCGGGAGCAAATACGACGTAGAAATCGAACAATTGCGACGTGCCGCCGACGGTGTTATACGTCGAGAAATTTGTGATATTGCGTCCGTCGACGCCTTTTATGCTTGACGCTATCGTTGCGTCATCGTTGACGCTTTTCACAAGTCCGTCGCTGCCGAAAGCGAGTTTGCCGTACGGCGTGTACCAAACTTCGTTTACAGGTTCGAGCTGCAAAAGTCTTTGCACGGTTTTGTTGTCGCCGGATTGCTCGTTTTTGTAATTCTTGCTGACGTTGCCGTCAGTGCCGACGTGCTCTTTAAAGAACCACGTGAACACGTATGGGATGTCGCTCGACGAATTACTGTCAACGCCTTTGCCATACTCTCTTTTGGTGGTGGGTGCAACAGTGTCGTCTTTCACATAGTTGCCGCTTGGATCGGTTTTATACGTATACTTCAAAATGCTTACGGTGTCAAACGCCATGCTCATATCGAACGACTTGCCCGTCGTGTCGAGCGCAACAGTATTGATAAAATAGTATGCGCGATTGCTCGTATCAACGGTGTTTGCTCCGGCAATACCCTTTGTCATCAATTTGCCGGCATTCGTTCCGCTGTCGCAAAAAGCGGTCTGACCGACGTACTGCATATTGTCCCACAGCCTCTCGTTTTTTTGAAGATTGAAATCGATTTTGTACGACTCTGCCGTGGACATCGTGATTTCGGTGACGGTGACCTTGTCGGCATTCGTAAACCACGCAAAAGAAGCACCCACCATAACAACGGTGGTCACCACTATCAAAAGCGGAATCATGATTGACATGATGATTTTGAAAGTTTTGCTTTTGCTTGCTTGGTTTGTCATATTTCCCTTTTGCCGGTTTGCTCGATTGCGGCATAATATACTTTTATATATATTATATATAAACTACAATCGAGCGTAGCGTTTTATTGGCTTTTGTACGTCCTTTTTCCGTCCGAATTTACGCGATTTGCAAACCGACGGATTAGAACGCCGATTTTGCAAAAAATCAATCATGCCAAGGCGGCGTTTGTCGTCTTGGCATTTTGATTGCTATTATTGCACCGAAAGCCATGCCGTAGTGTCGTTTGAATACGCTTCGAACATAGCTTTGTCGCAAGTGATTTTGTAACCATAACTCGTCCCACTCTCATTGGTTGCGCTTGTCACGCTGCCATAGAACGCACCCGAGAACGTACTTGCGATTTCAATCGACACGTTCGCTTTGAGCGTGAACGATGCAAAGCGGAGTTCTCTGAGCAAAGACACGTTTTGCTTGTTGGCAATCGCAATCGGTTTTGCGGTTGTGCCATCAGCCGTGCCGACAAGCCAGCTCGAAGTGCTGATTGCATACACGTTTGCACCGTTTAGATTGCCGGAATCGGTTGCTTGCGTTTCATTCAACGAATACATGAGCAAGTAGACTTTGACGATGTCAGCAAGGCGCATGCTTTGGCGTGCGTTTTCTTTGTTGTCAACGGAAATCTTGGTCAAAACAACGTCGTCAAGCACGTCGTATTCACCCTTCGTTACGGAAGTTTCCGATTCGTGATAATACTTGTTTGTCGTGCCGTAACCGGACACCGATCCGCTCATCAAATCATTGTAGCCGACGTTTTTGCCATCAACGTTTTCGAAGCCCGTGCCGCTCGTGCCTTTCTTCCACACTGCATTGGTCATATGCGTGCAATTTTCTCCGACGTGTGCATTGTTTGACGTAAACGCTCCGACGTTGCAGTTTGCGTCTATTTGCATAAGCGACACGACGTTCGACATGCCCTGTTCGGATGAACCAACCACACCGCCGACTTTTGCATTTACGTTGCTCACGGTGATTGAACCGAGAACGATTGCGTTTTCAACGGCTCTTTCGCTTATGCCGAACAATCCACCAACGCTTTGATCCGTCGAACCGGTGACGTTGATCGAGCCGTGGAAGGACACGTTTTTCACACTCTTTTCGGTTAAAGCATCCGCCGCCGCAAGCACTTTGCCTGCGATGCCGCCGACGTATTTTGCATTGCCGTTGATGGTTACGTTTCTCAAATGCAAGTTCTTGACGATGCCGTTTGCGCCTATCACGTCGAACAAGCCGACGTTATCTTTGCCGTAGCCCATAATGTTGAGATACTCGATGACGTAGCCGTTGCCGTCAAACGTACCGCCGAAGCCCGTGATAGCGGTTGCTCCCTCTGCCTTTGCCGTGGACACGAACAGACTGCCGTTGATCGTTGCGATCTTGCCTTCAGCCGCTTTGAGAACGTTTTTGAGATATGTTCCGTTGCCGCTCCACGTTGAAGTTGTCGTTTTGCCGTCAGCACCTATCACCGTGAAGAACGTATTGAGGATGGATATATCGCTTTCTGTAAACTTGCCGACTATATCTTTGGTCAGTTTATACGATGTCGGGATTGTAGAACTTTCGCTCGTCGTAGTCGCATAGTAGCCCCAAGTGTTTGCGGGGATATTGTCTTGTGCGTTTGCCTCGATATTGAGGAATACCGAATAGCCTTTTGCTTCCAACTCGGTAAAGTATTCGTCCCACGTCGTTGCCTTTGAATCGGTTATAGGCGTGTCTTGCGGAAGTTCGAACTCACCCTTGTCATAATCGTCCGCACTTACGACGCTCACCCACTTGTAGCCCGAAGATACGATCTTGATAATTTCAAGATTGTCGGGGTTCTGGCTTGCCGTGTAATAGAAGGACGCTATGAGCAAGCGGGCAAGCGAGTTGATTTCGTATTCATCTCCCGTGGACACAAAATATGCAATGGTCAACGTCGGTTGATTGCTCAAACGATAGTTGAGATCCATACCGTTTGTCGGATCGACCGTTGCGCCGAGGCGTTCGCTGTTTTGAGAACCTCTGATCGTCGTATAGCCGCGATATTCTCTCTTCGTGTAACCCTCCTCGGCAGTATGGTCTTTGCCGTCCGCATACATCCAGCCGTTTGACACCTTGATTTTGGCATCAGCCTTATCCATATCTTTGTTCGTGCCGGTTATAGGCTTCCAATCCGTATTGTAGGTGTTGTCGTCGTTTGCGTAGCTTTGCGCAGTGTCGGAGTACTCGACACGCACGGATTTGACGGTGATTTCAATTTGAATACTCGCCGCTCCGCTTGCGTTCTTATTCTTCGAATCTCTCGAATCGTACACGGTTACGCTTTGTATTGCAGCCGCCGTACTGTCGCTTTCGCTATACTTGTTGCCGCCTTCTGCGGACGAATCGTAAACGTTGAACGTATAGTTTGCCGCATCCGTACCCGTCATTGTGAATACGAGTTTCTTGAAATACTTGCCTGCCGACGCTTTCTTGAACGTACCGTCGGCGTCTTTGTATACGTCGTTGACGTATTTCGAGAAATCAAAGTAATTTCCGCTATTGCTGTTGCGCGTGTTGTCAGCCTCTTGATATCGTGCAACAACGTTGATATTGTCGCTGCCAAGAACACCGCTCACTGTAAATCCTTCGCCCGTGCGATAGGTCTTGCTGCGTCCGTTGTCGGTTGCACCCTCGGCGCCACCGTAAAACTCGTCGTCGGTATACGTTCTCGTCGCCTTGCCGCTGCGCAGTTTGTCAAGCGCAACCTTGATATGTGCCGGCGTGATTTGTCCGACGGTGTACGCACTGCCGTCAACCGTTCCCACAACGTAATCTCCCACGTTCGTCGGATCGGTAAACGTATATGAGAACGTAACCGCTTTTTTATCACCGACGTTCTTGTTGTCATACTGCGCCGTAACTTTAAACGGATTGCGTGTCGGATTGTGCCCTGTTGCGCTCCAACTGAAATAGCTATCGTTGATTTGGCTTGTGGGTACGGTTCTGTTTCCGTCATACACCTTTGTGAGTGTTGCGTTTGGCGCATTGAACTTGATTGACACAACAGACGGAGTGATTGTAAATTCTCCGCTGAATCTATCGTCTTCGCTCAAAGTATAATTTCCCTCAATAGAATTCGAACCGTCTTTATTTGTGCCGCTCATACCGGTTATTTTGGCTTCCATTTTCGACGTACTATTAGCATGCAGTAAAGCGCCGATTATTGTGATTTCGATAGTGTCGCCACCGGCATAGCCTGTCAATTTGACGCCATTTATGGTGCTTGTGCCACTCTTCACTGCAAGGCTTCCGTTTCCGCCGTCCTCAACGCCTTCAACACCGACGACAATCAATCCTTGCTCTGTATTGCTGAATACAAACGATTGGATCTCTTGCCATGAAAGTTTAAGCGTTCGAGGCAAAATTACGTAGTCAACGCTTTGTCCGCCTTCAATCGAATAGTTGTCGGCCGTATTTATACCGTCACGTGTTGCAGGCGAAACGGTGATGGCGTTTGCTCCGTTGCCGCCGATAGAAACGCTGTACTTTCCGGCATTTACAATCGATTCGTACGATTGACCGTCAATACTTGCAGAATATTTGATTGCAATTCTATCTCCGCTAACGCCCGAAGGTGTAAACTCGCCGTTGTCAACGGATACACCGTTTACTTTCAACGTCGGTTTTGTCGCAATGCCGTCATAAACCTTTTGTCCACCTGTCAAATCGCTCAAAGTAAGTTGATACTTCTTTATTTCCCATTCAAGCGTACCGCTTTGTTGACAAGTATAGTTCGTATTTTCCGCCATCGTTACCGTCGCTATGTATTTGCCGAAATTGATTGTGGACAAACGAACGTTATTTGCAGTTGACGACGTTATTGCGGACACAGAGATTGATCCAAATTCAGTGCCTTCTCTTGAAACCGAAACGGTTGCATTTACACTGTCGCCGGAAATAAGCCCTGTTGATCCGGATTCGGAATTTACGCGGATGCTTACAAGTCCTTGATGTTGACCGTTGTACGTATAAGACGTTTTGTTATCTTTCGATATCAACGTAATCGTCAAATTCCGCTTATCAATCTTATAGCTGCTCGATTGCGGAATCATCGGATACGAGCAGTTGACTTTGTTTGCTTCGATAAATGCCGTTTCGTTCTTGTTTTGAGCAATAGTTGCCGTATATGTTCCTGCATTCACTCCCGTCGTAAACGTGATTGTTATAGACTTATTGTCGCTTGCAGTACCCCAAACAGCGTTTGCGCCCGTTCCGCTCATTGTCGGAGCGAAGAACTTCTTTACGAAATTTTCAAATCCGTCTATCGCGCTCTTTGCAGTAATGGTAAGTGTGATAGTTCCCTTTGTCTTTTTATCGTACGGGTGAGAACCGCCTGCACCTCTCCAATCAAACTTCAATTCATTGTCGGAAATCGACAATTTTATGGATTGTTTCAAACTTTCAACGCCCTTATCGAGTTTAAGCTTGTAGTTGCCCGCGCTCAATGTTGCGAATGCGATATAATACTCGCCTTTATCTCTTGCGCCGCTTATATCGATAGAATTGCTGTTTGAATAAATCGTATAGGTTACGTTTTCAACGCCATCGATTGTAACGCTACCGGTTTTCATTGTATTCGGAGTGCCGCTGTTGAATAACGGAGCGGATTTTCCGAGTGCATAAGCAGTCGGCGAGAACAATGCAAGTTGCGAAATATCGTCGTTATATTTAAATCCCTCGACTTTCCAACTAAAAGCATGCGTTTTGTTATCGAATATAACGGAATCCGGGTTGTTGGTAGTCGGCACGCCTTTCAACGTAAGTGTTGCTTGTTTGACGCTGAAATTCGTTGTTTTATCAAGCGTATATTGCGCGCCGGACGTCGCTGTTGTAGTGACTGAAATCGTGTACGTCTTTGCGTTTGTAAAGTCGATAAAGCACGAGAAGTCCTTTGTCTGTTTGTCGTCAGGTTCGGTGACGTTGTAAAGCGAATCGCTTGCGTCCCAACCGTTCGTTGCGCCCGGATCGGTCATTCCTTCGGCGGAAATAACAATACCGCCGGCAGAAGTTTTGTCGAAACGTGTGCCGTCCCACGTAAACGTATAGCTTTCGTTGTCGCTTGAAATCGTAATGACAATACCTGCGTTTTTGCCTGCTTCGGGAGCGATGTTGCCGACGACGAGTTTCATATCGTGTTTAACCGTTCCGTCGCCTTCTTGTTTTCTGTCTTCACCGTAAGTTCTGTCCGTATTTGCGGTAAATTCGGCGGTGAGATCACGTTTGTTTATCGTCCAACCTATTGCAACGCCGCCGACGACGTGCGGTTTGCCCTCGCTGTCGAAATAATAGATATTGACTTGCGAATGGAAGGAACCGGGATTGGTTTGTGCGCCGTCCGTGCCTTGTCCACCCGCAGTCGTGGTGTCTGCGGAATAGCAGTAACTATTCGGCTTGCCCGTTGCAGTTTCGGGATTTTTGATATAGCTCACGGTTTCGCCTTCCGAAGCGGTTATGCCGACGGGAGCGTAACGCAAATAGCCGTTGAACGTCAACGCTTTGCCTTTTGAAATCGTGCGATAATACACAGCGACGTTTTCGGCAAGCGCGTCGGCGTTGGTCGTGAGCGTTTGGATATAGAACTTGTTGCCTTGGTTGGTTGCGCTCGGTCTGGATTTTCCGGACGTTGCCATATAGAGATAGTATCCGCTCTCCGTACCTGCCGCGGTTGCGGTTGCATAAAGCGTGGATTTTTGAGGTGCGCCATTTCCGAGAACGATATCGGATGCAAGCGGATTTTTCACATTGTCGTCCTTACCCTCGTTGCGCTCGCTCGACGTATATGCGTCCGCAATTCGTTTCCAATATTGCAGATTCGCATTTGTGGAGTGTTCTGCGTTTATCGTGCCGATTGTCTTGTCCGTTGCGTAAACGAAATACCAACCGGTGTTGTTTGCACCCGTCGTATAAGTAGGCGCGTTTGCAATGGGTTTAACCCACGCGCCGTTCTTAATTTGTGCAGAAGTTTCGCCGAGTTTATCTTTGAAGTAGTCATACCAAGTCAACTGTTCAACGTTCTCGCCCAGCGTAATGGTCTTGCCGTTGTAGGTGTGCGTGCCGGGATAATCGTCGTAATAGGTCTTTGGCGTGTACATCTTGCAGAAATCTTCCGTAAACACGATAGGTTGCTCTCCGACGTACTCGATAATGGTTTCAAACTTGCCGAGATCTTGTTGCAAATTCTTGACGTCGGTACCTGCAAGGATAGCGTTTGCATAGCCCTTAACCCAGTACGACGTGCTTGCGTCGGTGTCTGGTTTTGCAAGACCGATGATACCGCCCACGTTCTTCGAGCCTGTGAATGTGCCTTCTATTGCGTATGCGGAAGTTATGACGGTGCCTATGCCGTCGGTCGCGCCTACGATACCGCCGACGTTTTCGCCGCCCTTGACGGTGGTGTTGTAGGCAAGCATATTGCTTATATTCACGTTTTCTGCAAGAATAATGCCGACAATGCCACCGACGTTGTTGATGCCATTTGCGGTGACGTTGCCGTTTGCGTAGTAGGTATTTTTGTTTTGCTCGGTGCCCCAGCGCACATTCTTACCGATGACGCCGATTGCGCCGCCGACGCCGCCCCAACCTGTTGATTTGTTTGTTGCTGCATCTTTAGCAACAGAAATCGCATTGGAATCCGGATTTGCCGTGAGCTCTCCCGAAGCCTCAAAGTGAGTGTTTTCCACCTTGACGTAATCGTCGGCGAGCGTAATGCCGACACCGGTAAGAATAGTTTCAAGCGGAGTAGGCACGCCGATGAAACCGACCGAGCCACCCACGGCGTTGACCGCTGCGATTGACAAATTGCCCGAACTGTTGACAAATTGCGCGTATTTGACGGGTCCTGCCAGCACGCCGATAGAGCCGCCCACAAAGCCTGTTGCAGTGACTGTGCCGGTGTTCTTGAAATTGACGGTATGGCCGTTGTCTACGCCCTCGATTTTGCCCACGAGTACGCCGATTGAGCCGCCCGCATAGTAGCCGGTTGCAGTGACTTGGCCGTCATTGACAAACAATGTTGCAACATTATTCTTTGCGGTGATTGTGACGTTCTTGCCGACGTAGCCGAGCGAACCGCCGACGAACTTACCGCCCGAAACGTTGCCGCTGTTGGTGAACGTACCTGCGATTGCTCCCTTGCCCGAATCCTCGGTGCGAAGTGCGGACGGAGAGTCGAGTTTGCCGACCACGCCGCCGACGTAGTCGCCCGTGCCCGTGACGCTACCCGTATTGTTTATTGAAAGGTTCTTGATTTTGTTTTGTTGTTCTTCAGAGAGCGTAACGCCGCCGATTGTCGTGTCTGCCTCACCGCCGCCCGTGGTGAGCAAGCCGTCGTTGAGTCCGATGATGCCTCCCACATTGTTTGCGCCTATGATTGCGCCGTTTTGTTCGATTGTGCCCTTGACGATATCGATGGTTGCGTAGTCATTGTCTTGAGTATTCTCATCATCGCCCTCGTTCTTGCCGACGATACCGCCGACGTTGTCGCCCGATCCCGTAACGGATGCGGTGATTATGATTGTCAGCGTACCCGATTTATACGGCTTTGCGTTTGCGACGTTCGAGCCGATGTTGAGGGTGCTTCCCGAGTTGTTCACGCCGATAAAGCCGCCGACTTCGCTCGTACCTTTGATTTTGCCGCCGATTGTGATTTCGGTGCCGTTGAGCGCGCCGACCGTTGTATTTTCAAGTTTATCCGTCGTATCTGCGAGAATATAAACCGTGCCGATATTCTTGCCGATGAAACCGCCGACGTTTTCGGCATTTTCGGTTGACATATTGGGAGCGACGTTGAATTTGCCTATAAACGTTGCCTTGTTCGTACGTCCTACAACGCCGCCGACGTTTGCCGCCGCCAGAGTTATGTTGATATTGCCACCGACGGTGACATTCGATCCCGACGCGAAGTTTGCGCCCGAACCCATATCGCCCACGATACCGCCGATACAACTTATTTTCCCGTCTGAATAGGATGACGGATTGGTTGCCTCAACCGAAACGGTTATTTTGCCGTTGAATGCCGAAGTGCCGCTGAACGTGGTTGTAAGCGGGCTTGTAGTGTCTGTTGAGTCCTCGGTGAATCCCACTAGACCGCCGATTGCCGTGCCGTGCTTGGGATTTTCCGAAATGTTACCGCCGCCTTGATTTATACGCTCGATTGTGGTGTTTGCGCCCACTATGCAGCTGTCGATATAACCGCCTTTTGCATTGGACATACCGCCTGCGATACCGCCAAGGCTATGTTCGCCCTTTATGGTGACAGTATCTGCGCCGTTGCCGACCTTGCACCCGGTGATGAATGCCGCCACATAGTCCGAGCCGTATCCCAGCACACCGCCGATATGACTGCTTTCTTTTGCGCTGCTTGCGGCTTGAATGACGGCTTTATCCACCGAGCACCCCTCGATACGCACGGTGTTGCCTTTTCCGCTTGCTCCTGCGTCACCACCGACATAACCGAGAACACCGCCGATGTTGCTCTTTGCCGACTCTATTATTCCCGACGTCGAAACCGAACAGTTGCGAATTATCAGCGTAATACCTGCGTTGTACGAATTGCCTTGAATGGGATCAGCCACGCCTGCAATACCGCCTGCGAACGTAATACCATCCGATGAAATCGTAACTTTATACGTTCTTCCGTACGCACCGATTTGAACAGAGTCTGCAACTCCGCAGTTTTCTATAACTGTTGAGCCCAACGCTTTGCCGACGATACCGCCTGCACCTGCCTCCGTCGAATTGTCATACGAGTATGCCGAAACTTTGCTTGTTCCGCCAATCGAAATATATCCTATGTATGCATCTTGCACCTTTGCAAACAATCCGCCGTAGCCGCCGCCGTCTTTACCTGTCGTTATACGCAAATCATCAATGATTGTGCTTTTATCGCCGTCTTGCTTTCCGCTGAAGTGACCTTTGAATACGTTGTTTCCTCTACCCATCGGGATAAAGTTTTGTATACTGAAAATTCCGTATGGACGCATATCACCAAAATAGCCATATTCATCGTCATACGCGCCATTGTAATAATATGTGTTATATGCCCAATGGCCATAGTCTGTCCCGACATAAGTCGCATCTTCGTTTCTAGCTTTATTAAACACTGCACCTTTTAGGAGCAAATGATAACTCTTTCCGACCTTGTAGCTTCCGTCCTTGTCAACGGCTTTGAACATTGTATTGCTCGCGCCGTCCGTAGCAGCCGTGCCGGTACCTGCATATGTTGGGAACTTAATTCTTGTTGCCGCCAACCCGTCAAGGTTGTTCTCGCCGTTTGCAACTTCGATGTACTGTCCGACAAACGAATAGCCGGTATCAACAAGAGCCTGCATACCCATAAGGTCAATTCCGTCTTTGATAATAAACGGATATTGCTCCGAACCTGCAGATAAGCCGTTTTCGTTAAACTCGCCGTATTGGTCTTGGCCGTAACCGATTGAGCGCATACTCAAACCGTTTTGAGTATCAAGAGCGAACACTGAAAGTTGCGGCAAACAACCATAAACGTAAAGCCAACTATCCGGATATCTTGCCCATGATGCCGCTGAAACGTTCGTATTTGTAGTTCCTGTCACTGCATTTGCAGAAACGCTGTTTATTGCAGCAACAGTAGTATATGTGCCGAGATTTGAATTGAAATTCAAATCAAACACTGCATTTGACTGCGAAAAAGCAAAGTTGCTTCCATTCATATAAAGCTTACTTTGACTATTCATTGCCGCTGTCAAAGAATCATACGTATTGTAAACCATGCCGGTTTCAATCAAGTCTGCGTTTGATGCACCGATACCGGCAATACCGCCGTTTTGGTAATACTCATCAAATTTTTCAGTGGATTCCCATGAGTTCGTACCATTCTTGTACGGTAAATAATTGTTGTCACCGCTTGAATCTTTTGCAATGTGAGAAGAAACGCAGTTGTTTATTGAATAGCATTCAAACGAGTATATTCTTTTTGCCGCATCCTTAGTATCACAATATCCTGAAATTGCCGCACCGTAACGCGCGTCTTTAAACAATTCGCCGCCTGCACCCCACAAAACTTGAGTGTTTATTGCACGAACGTAAACCGTACCCACGTTATAAACGTTATCAAACAACACATAACCGTTGCTTGTTGGCTGTGATTGTCCGACTATACCTGCAGCACGAACTTGCCACGATCCGCCATAACAAATAATACCGAATTGCCACACTTCACCGGCATTGTACGTTTGTGTAATTTGGATATTGCCGACAAGTCCTGCGACACCGCCGACAATAGCACCGCCAAAGTTTTCACGGCCTGCTCCTTCGTAGTTCTTCGTACGTTTGGGGAACGTTCCGCCGGAGTTTACTTTACCAACGTTATAGCAATAGGCGATAACAGATCTTCCACCTGTCAAAACAGAGTTCTTGTTGCCGCTTGGTTGATTCATTGTTCCGACACTACCGACAAGTCCTCCCGCAATATTTGAAAGAGTTACTACCCAACCTGAATTGTAAGACGAGTACATTTTGAGGATAGAATAACGTCCTGTTTTTCCGACAAGTCCGCCTGCATATCCAAATGTGCTTTGACGAACGCCTCTCGATGCGTCACCGCCAATTTGTCCTTCGTCTTCGCCCCAATATCCGGAATTTGAACGAATCTCACCTGAGTTTGCGCAGTTATTTATTGTAAGTGTCGATACAGAAGAAGACGTGCCTTCGTGCAAGCCTATAATACCACCGACGTTATGACCGCCGATGATAGTGCCCGCATTTCGACAGCTTTCAATTTGTATTGTGCCCGTATATGCACCGATAATTCCGCCTGTACCAAACGTATAACCGATATTTGTTATACCGACACCGGTTCCGTCGAGGTTATCATCATAGTTGTACTTACTATTGTTATAGCCACCCAATGTATATGAACCTTGCAACGACGTTATATCACCGATGTTGACGCATGCTTCAAACGTGATTGATTGTCCGCCGGAATTGTAGCCTACAAGACCTGCAACGTTACGCAAGCCGATAATGTCGGCTTCGTTTGTGCAGTTGTAGAATTTCAAACTGCCAAAAGGTTTGCCAACAAAGCCTGCCACGTCGTATGCTGCGGAATTTGCAATGCCGTTTGCTCCCGTCATTTGGCTTGCTGCTTGAATCTTGCCTTTTATCGTGAGGTTTCTGAAAGTTGCGTCTGCTGCATTCGGGAACGCGCTGACACGATAATAGCCGCCACTCACGTAATTTATGGTTATATAATGTCCGTTTCCGTCAAACGTACCGCGGAAATTGTTTACGTTGCTGTCTTTGCTGATGTCACCTGCAAAGTTGTATCCGATATTGTTCGGTGCACCCGTTCCGCTTGACGGAATACTTACGGTTGCGCCGAAATTGTGCGTGCCTTTCGTACCTGCATGCTGTCCGCCGTTGCCGGTGTTTATAACAATGCTGTCCGTAAGCAGCTTCACGTATTTGCCCGAATAATTGTTTGCACCGCTATAGATGCTGTATGCAAAGTCGTTCCATTCTTGTTGATTGCTTATGGTGTAGGGGGTTGTTGCACTACTGCCCGGAGTAAGTTCGCCGGAATCATATTGACCTACTTGTTGTTTATTCTCGACTGTTGCGCCGACAATCACACCGTTGAAATATACAATGGCTTGAATATAGCGCAAGTTGCCTTCGTCGTCATAGATTTTTGTCGGGTTGCTTGCAACCGTTCCGCTATTATTGTTGGTCACATCAGCCGAGTAACTATCAGAATCCGATGGCTTTTTGTATGAGTTCTCAACGTTTTTGGTTGCACCGTCAGTAACGCTGTACAGCGGATTTGAACTATTCCATTTTGCAACGTTTACAAATTCGATACCGACAACGCAAATTTGCATGCTGTTGCCTGATGCCATATCGAGCGCAATCGTAAGAGTGTTGTTCTTGTTTTCAAATTTGCTGAAACTGTCAACATTGTCCGTCACGGTGTCACTGCCACTTGCGTTGTAGAAGGCAAGTTGCGTGTTTTCATAATTGGAATTCAACGTTTTGTTAGGCACCTTTACGGCAAATTCAAGCGTGCCTTCAACATTAGCATTCGTCAAAAGTCCTACAAATCCGCACAACGAAACAAACGTCGGATATGACGCTTCCGTTGCATTGATCAATCCTTCGTCAACAAGAATATACTTTCCGTACGGGCTTTGACTTACGGTCGCATAATACGCTCCGTTCGGTGTTGCATTTTTCGCAAAATTAGTGCGTTTTTTCGCGATATAGAACGTCCAGCTCGAATCAATCGTCGGGTTTGCGCCGTAGCCGAGCAAACCACCCTTGGTATTGGACGTTTTTTCGAGATTGAACCCTGTAGATACACTGTTTCTGATGGTTGCGTTTTGCGTTTCGCCCACAAGACCGCCCACGTACTCACTGCCTTGATACGTGTCGGTGCTCGCCGTGATTGCGCTGCTGCCGCCGTTGGTTACGACGCAGTTTTGCACGTTGCCGCTGCCCATATATCCCACAAGACCGCCCACGCGCGTTGCGCTTTGGTTGTTTGTGTTGAATCTTGCTTTTACAACGATATATTGCAAGTCGTGTTCGAGGTTATCCACGAGGTAGCCTGCAATTCCGCCTGCGTAGCTTCCGTTGATAAAGATGTCGCTGCCGCCGCTGTATATGTTGAGTTTTGAAACGTCTATTGCACTGTCTTGCGGAGTGTTGCGCAACACAAAACGCACTTTTGCGCCGCCGTAGCCTGCAATACCGCCGACGTAACTTCCGCTCACGGATATGCTTGCGTTGTTGACAAGTCTGCCTTGCGCCGTGATACCGTTGCCGGAAACCGTGGGAGCAAGACCGAGCGTCGTGCTTGCATTGCCGCTTCTTACACCCGTTGTGAGAACATTGTAAAGAATGGAATTCGTGTCGTTTTCAAAAGTCTGCGCAACGCTTGTGCTAAGATCTCCGAGCGCGCCGAAAATACCGCCCGCGTAACTCGTCGCATAGATTGTCGCCAAGTTTACAAGCGATATGCCGTTGCCGAAAATCGTCGTGCCTGTTTCCCAATACACGCCTGCTTGCGAGGACACGTAACCCACGATGCCGCCCACAAAACTGCCAAGCGGTTTTGCCGCCGTGCCGAACGTCTTTTGCTCGTCCGGGACGCTGTGCGTGATGGTGTGCGTACCGCCCGTGAGGAAAGTGCCGTCGTCTTTGAGTTGATATATTGCTTCAATCGTTGCGTTTTTGCCCAAAACGCCTGCAATTCCGCCTATAAACGACGGAGTATAATTGCCCGTATCCAGCGTGACGTTGCTCGTTGTCCAGTCGGTGTTGAAGAGGATGCCAACGCCCTCTGCATAGCCCACAAGACCGCCCACGACTTTCGCATTGCCGGACGCTGATTGCTCGTTTAACTTTTGCAAAAGGACTTTGACGTTGCCGACTTTAAAGTTGTCGCTTGCGTCTTTGTCGATTACGATTGCCGTATATTTGTCGTTTGTTGCGTTTTGGTGATATCCGTTGCCTATAAACGCGCCGAACAATGCGCCCACGTACTCGATGCCGCCCACAACAATAAAGTTTCCATCCTTTCCGTTGTTGTTGAGTTGCGGAGCGTACGAAATCGTCGTTGCGCAAGACGACGTATCCATCCAGCCTGCAATACCGCCCACGTACTTGATGCCCATGACGTCGATTTGATCTGCCGGCGTGACGTATCTTTGTCCTGCAACGCTTCCGCCGATTTGATTTTGATTGCTGACGATCCACTTGCCGACGATACCGCCCACGTACGTTTCGCCGCCGACGTTTGCCGACGATACGGCTTCGGAACTTACAATGGTAATTCTTTCGCCATAACCGACGATACCGCCCACGTACGTTTCGCCGCGCACCCAGCCGCCGTATGCCAAGACTGAATTGTATAAAGTGGAGTCAACCGCATAGCCGGCAATGCCGCCCACGTATTCGATGCCGACGATACCGCTGTTGTCCGTTATGGAAAGTCCGCCATTGCTTGCAACTTTGAGATTGCTTATCGTTGCGCCGTTCAGATATCCAAACAAGCCGACGTAGTTCGTTCTCGCGCCGTCAACGTTGTAGAAACTGCCGACGTTGTAAACGTAGGTTATCGTATTGTCGCCGCCGTCAAACGTCGCGCTGAACGGCAATTCCGTTTGATTTTGCGTTGACCTCGTGCCGATGGGCAAGAAGTTGTAAACGCCGTCCGTGCTGATATAACCGCTCATATTGATGTCTGCGGTGACAAGGAAATATGCGCCACTGTACGCTCTATCCGTGGCAACTGCCGTGCCTTGCGGAGAAATACACAAAGCGTTATCTGTTGTGTTAATCGAGTTCCAAGCCGTGCCGCCGTTGACGATTTGGCTGAGTCGCAACAAATGTTCGGGCTTGCTTATGACGTATGGATTGTCCGCACTACCCCAATTTGCCCCCGTTACGTTGCCGCCGAAATCGCTGTACAAAGCGGTGTAATACTTGGTGATATCTCCGCTGAAATTGCCCGTGCCGCTTGCCGTCACGTTGGTGTATTCAACAGGATTGGCTTGGCTCACCACGTTCACGTTAAATTCGCCAAATGTATTGGTGATTGTATCAAGCGTACCCACGGTGTATTCCGTGTCTCGCGTTAGCTCAACCACTTCGTTGTTGTTATACTTGACGTACAGCACAAAATTGCCTGCCGTGTAGTTGTGTTGCGCATACACAAGCACTTGTTGCACGCCGTTTTGCTCCGATTGCAAGGGATAAAAACGCTTATCGGCATAACTTTGGTTGCCGACGTTTACGTTTGCAATGCCTTGATTGCCGACAATCAAGTCCGTCCTTCCGCCAAACCACACGTTGCTTATATTCGCCGCCAAACTATAAGGCACAATCTTCCACGTGTAGGTGACAACAATCTTATCGCCTACCGTTGCCTCGGAAATACCTCTATCCGACGTATCTTCTGTCAAAACCGTATTTGGGCTGAAATCATCGTATTGAGAGTATTTATTTTCTATTTTGTAGTTTCTAATATCATTCAACGTAAACGTGCGCGTGTGTGTCGTATCATTGTGCGCTTGCTTTGTTTCAACATAACCGCCAATCGTGTACACGTCTTGGGGAATGGCAAATTCTCCGTGTACAGACGCAACGGAAATGCCATTTTCTATGATACCCTGATGCTGTGTATTATAGTGGAAAATGTAGACGTTTGACGTATCGCCTGCCACGTGTTCGCTCGCGCTAGTCCAAACGTTTGACACCTTAAGCAATCTCTCTGTTATGGTGACCGTATCGCCCTTTTTCACGCCAACGATTTGACCGTCGATTTTGATTGTAACCGTTGTATTATACACGTCGACATTTGTTGGCGACACGTTAAGATTTTCCTTGTAAGTTGTGCCAACATACAAGAACTCGGTTGTATAAACAATCGGATTGTTTGCCGCCGCGCCATTTGCAGTATTCGGATACGTTGTATGTCCAAAACCGTGCGCCAATCCGTCATACTCTTTTGAGCCAATGGTTGGCAGAGTGATATTTTGCACACGAACTCGAATATTGCTTTGGGTTGCGGCGCTATAGATCGCCTTTACATTGCCGTTATCACCTGCAAACCCCTCCGTTTTGCTTGGTTTCACATACTTTGTATTGGTATCAGAACCGTTATCCGAACAGAAGAATTGGTTTTTTCCAACGCTCCCCGACACGCTGAATCCGTTAAAATCATTTTTTGTAATATCTGCCCATGAATCAAATGGCGTAAATGTGCCGTTGTTGATAACTACCGGTTTGGAACTGAATGAATCATAAAGCAAATAGCTCCCACCGTTGTTGATTGTAGGCGCAGTTGTTCCGCTTGTTATCACATAATTTGTGGCATCGACTGTTGCATTGCTTGTTCCTGAAATACCCTGTGTTGTGTTTGTCGTATAGCAATTGAAAATTCTTGTTGATGTTTTGCTTGAGTTGGCATTAGGATTGCCGACAATTCCGCCGACATTAGAGCTGGCGGTTGCATTTGTAGACATAATTCCTGAGCTGAAACAATATGAAATTGTTGCAACATCGACTGTCGTTGTTCCGTTTGCATACAAGTATCCGACAATTCCGCCGACAGTGCCGTATTTTGCTGCGGTTATATTCTTGTCGTTATAACAATTAGTAAATACAATCGAATCTTTATTATTTCTTGTTGTTTCAATACGACCGCCTATACCACCGACATTTCTTCCGCCAGATATTGTTCCCGTATTTTTGCATCCGTCAACAACAAGACGATTTGCCCCACCGCTTTTGGTATGCCCGATAATTCCGGCAACACCGTTAGAATTCTCACCGCCGGATATATTGCCGCTGTTCTCACAAGCTGAAATTTTAACATATCCACCGCTTGCGATTCCCCCGACAATGCCTGCAGTGCCGTCATTGCCGCTTATACTTCCGATGTTTTTTGAATCGGTAATAGTATATTGTGTGCTTGAAGCAGAAATCTGTCCAACGATACCTCCGGAATAGTTACCACCAACTATGTTCTCATTGTTTGTAGCATTTTTGATGTTAGTTCCGCTTGCATATCCAACCACACCGCCGATAGAATCGCCTGCGTGCAATATATCGAATTCTGCAAATTGAATTTGTTGACCATAACTTTTTAGGTATACCCAATAATATCTATATGATTGAATTGAAGGGAAACCAATTTCATATCTTGTTGTAACCGATGTGCCGATAACTCCCGATTGAGAGTATACCGATGTCCAATAATCCGATAAGCCCTTGCCAGATGGAGTGTTTCCGCTGTTATTCTTTCCTACTGAATCTGAGGGAAATGCTGCGTTGCTATTTGAATTTGAACCCCAGATATAAATTTCATTTGGTCTTCTATCTGGATATTTATTAGTATCGCCGCCGTTAAAAATAGCAAAACCCCAAGCCGTTATCGGACTCCCCAAATCTATTATAAAACTCAAAGACGTTTTGCTGTTGCTAGCACAATACTTTGTTGAATCGTTGTTATCGTTTATTTTATCCCAGCCCTCATTGCTATTGCCTTCTGTGCCGTCTTTTTGTTTGATTGTATACGACACATTGAATGCAGATTGGGACTGGTGGGTACTAACACTTGCATTGTTGGTGACGTTCTCAATGGTGCTGTTGAGCGCATAGCCGACAACGCCGCCGACATATTGCGAGCCTTTCACAGAGCCGTTGACGGTCAAATTTTTGATAGTCGCGCCACTGATATATCCAAAAAGTCCGACGTTGTTGCCTGCAACGCTGATGTTCAAACCACTGATAGTCTTGTTGTTTCCGTCAAAATTGCCTGCAAACGAATGTGTATTTGATCCGATAGGCGTAATATTGCCAACACTTGGAATATTGTCGGCAAGTTTGAAATATGCGCCACTGTAATCGCCGCTTTGCGCCTGCACATACACATACGTATCGTTTTTTATGCTATTAACCGCACTTGTGCCACCGACAATGGCTGACAATCTTGTCAGTTGTTCTTTTGTCCCTATGACGTAAGGATTGTGCGGACTACCCCAAGGATTGTTTGCGATATCCGTTGTACCGTTCGACCAAAAATCGCCTGCCAAAACCGTGATGATTACACCACCAGTAATGTTGTAATTGCCCGTGACAGGCTGACCGCTATTGTCGTTGACTGTTATATCACTTTGCAGAATGGTGTACTGATTATTACCAATGTTTTGTTTATAAAAATTATGTTTTTGTGTGTCCACCCTCACGGAGTGTCCGGAAACAAGATTTTGGAACACAGTTCCGTCAGTCAATTTTTGCTCTATATTTGTGCCATAATAGAACGAACTCTGTCCTATGGTAATTGATTTTCGGGAAATAGTCCAAGAGAACGCATGAGTGGCGTTTGTATCGAGCGCATAGTTGTTTGCCTCAAGTGTAAACGACACCCCGTATTGCCCTTCATTTGTGCTCTTATCCACATTAAGCGTATATTTACTGCCGACAAGTGTATAGTCCGTATTTGTGTACGTGAGCGCAACCGTTGCATTGCCGCTTTCAACGCTTTCATTTGCGACAAAGCCTTTGATTTCAAATGATGTCAAACCTTGTTGCGCGCCGTTGTAAACAACGCTACCGTTATTGTACAAATCTTGAGTCCACTTGTACTCAACCGTCAACGTTTTCTTATTTATTATCCAGTCAAATACGTCACGTCCGACAACTTTGTCGCCAATTTTAATATCCACAACAACAACATAACCGCCCTCTCGCCAGTCTTTTTTTGCAGAGGTTGCAGTGCTTGCAGCATTGCCTTTTTCAAAATAGAACACACTTGCAGCGGTATTTGTCGGAAGATTGGCAATATTGCCGATATCCTGATTTTGTCCGTTGTATGTCGTATTTGAAACGGTTTTGCCAATCCTTGAATGTGACACAAAAACATCATTACCAACCGTAGCGGAATACACATAAACAATGTCGATTGTCGTTGAGTCTTGTCTTGTATGTCCGAGTTTGTTTGCAGTGGCATTGCTATTTATGATTGTCGGTGTTGCCTTTGCAGAACGCAAGTATTCGCCCTTTTGCAAGAGCGATTTATTTCCGTTTGTATCGGCGACAAACACCTCAAAACCGTTTATATCCTTTTCAACTATGCTTTTCCAATTGCCGGTCGGCACGGGATAATAGGTATTTCCGTCCACAACGACGGGAGCATACATTTTATTGTTCTTGCTACCGTTAATATCAAATAATTCAAGTTGTTTGCCGTTGGGGGTTGTGTCTTGATTGAACCCGGTTTGGCTTGCGCCCGGCAATATCCAACAATGTTCGATTGCTCCGCCGTTTGAAGTGATAAAGTTTGACGGGGAAGTCCCCAAATATAAGTCGTTGAGCTCGCCGTCTTGATAGCAGTATGAAACCGTGCCATTGTTGATGCCCACAATGCCACCGATGTTATCCGAGCCTACAACTTTTCCTTTGTTGTAGCAGTAAGAAACCTCGCCGCCCGTTCCGAGGTGTCCGACAATGCCGCCAACGATATTTGAATGTGGCCACGAAGTCTCGGTTGTGATTTCTCCACCGTTATAGCAGTTTTTGATTGTCACACTTGCCGTTGCATATCCTACAAATCCGCCAAGATATGCGCCTTGTGTGTCACCGAATGTTGCCGCACTACCGAGTGCCTTGACGGTTGCGTTGTTCCTGCAATTTGAAATCGTCACACCGTCGGCATATCCGACCAAACCACCGACTGCCGCGCCGCCTACAATCGTGCCTGCCGTCGTCAAATGCGATATGGTCGCCCCTTTGACGTAGCCGAAAAGACCGACGTTGCTCACGTCGCCACTTTGAATGTTAAGAGTGATTGTCCGCATGGTACGATTGTTTGCATCGCTATCGTTTCCGCCAAAAATCGTGCCTGCAAAATAATGTGTGCTGTCCTTCCCGATAGGCACAAGCTCGATTTGCGCATCGGCAGTCCCCAAATCTGCCGCAACCACAAAATAGCAATTCGCAAAAGTTATGTCGCTTGCGGCGGTATTGATCTTTTCACCATAGAACACGCCGTCAACGCTATCAACAGGATCACGGGAGCCATTGACAATATCCGATAAATTTTTGAGGTGCTGTACATCGCTTATCACAAATGGGTTTGTTTCCAATCCCCAAGTGCTATCTTTGTCTTTTCCGCTTAAAACGCCAAAATCGCTGTCAACCCAAACAGCGTACAAATCAACAGTTGCACCATGGTTTTCCGCAGGCAGAATGCTTGTATCGCCGATTTTGTCAGCCCCCACCTCGAAACTTGTGCCGTATGCGTGCACAACAGCACCGCTCCGCGATGTAGACCACCCGACAAACGTCTTTCCGTCGTCCGTCTTTGGCAAATTTAAAAATGCTTTTTTTGTATTGTATGTAAATGTATTTCCGCTTGAATCATTCAAAAGCGTATTATCATTGTTATCAATATTTTGCCAATATCTAACAATCAGTTGGTTCAACCCAAATTGAGCTGTATATGTTGCTTTCGCCGTTATATTAGAACCAGTAAATGTTTGTGGATTATTTTCAAAAGCTTTGGCTGTACCATTATACCAACCATCAAAGTGATAACCATCATTTGGTGTTGCTGTGCTAGTAACGCTTGCCGTCGATGAATTGAATGTTTGCGTACCGCTTGGAGAAATGGATCCGTTTGCACCCGATACTAAATTTATTGTAGTTGTAACACCACCAAAAGAAACCGCAAGACTTGTAAGCTGAGCGTAACTGCCGGTTTTTATTTCTCTATCTTCTGCGTACCAGCCATCGGTATATCGAAAATACAGTGTCGTTCCTGCCTTAAAATCTCCTGTAAATGTTCCCGATAACATCCCTGAGTCTACCGTGTCACCATCTTTAGTATTATAATAACAGTCTTGTCCACCAGAATCGGCTCTAAATTCATCACAATTTCCCTTATCGGTTGAAACCCAATTGTAGTTTGTACCGTCTGTTGAAAAACTCAGACCTGCACCATTTCTCACATATTGAAAGCCTAGTCTGGAGCCTCTATCTGTAAACAGTTGTACTTGATAAGAGATCGTTATACTCGTTGCTGAAAAATCATTAAGAATTATCTTGTGAATTGCAGATCCAACAGTCAAACTATAATTCTTCATAGCCTCAGTAACGTGAAAACCGATGTTTGAAGTTCCAGTATATGCCGTTGTATTAGAAGGGGTACTTACAACATTCCAATACTGTGCTTGTCGAGTAATATTAAACTGTTTCGAATCAACAGCATCTGTCCAATATAATGTAGAGGCCTTTGTAGATGTACTTTGTGTTACTGAAAACACTGAATTTCTTTCAATGCCGAAAGCACCGGAGAGCGTGCCGGCAAAGACAAGGACAAACGTAATAGCAAGCAACAATGCGCCTGCGGTCAGCTTTATGTAATTTCTCAATTTCGTTTGTGTTTTTGTCCTTGAATTTCTCATGTTTTTCTCTCCGTGTATGCGCCCACGACGCATTGATTTATATATTTTATAATATATATACATTCAAAGCAATCGTTTTATTGGACATTTTGAAAAATTAATTTGTTTTCGCTTTTTTGCATACTTTTCCTTGACAGTTTTTCGCCAAATGGTTTACCATAAATATACCCCCACAGGGTATATAAAAACACCCCCGTTTGTCATTGCGAGGAGCAAGGCGACGTGGCAATCTCCGGGGACGGAATGAAAACGACAAGGACAATCTACAACATCAAAAGGAATATATCAAAATGGATGACAATCAACAATGCACGGCATGTTGCTCGTGCTGTTCGCATCAAAAGCACACTCCCCGAAGCGAAGAGCAGCTCAAATCTCTCAATTCACGGCTCAACCGCATCATCGGGCAACTTGGCGGCATAAAGAACATGCTTGAGGACAACCGCTATTGCGGCGACATACTCATACAGCTGTCGGCGGTGCAAAGCGCGCTTGAAAGTTTCGGCTACGAAATTCTCGGCGAACACTTGAAAACCTGCGTGGTTGAAAACGTGCAGTCGGGCAATACTCAAATACTGGACGAAGCCCTCGCCCTCATCAAGAAATTGAAATAGTTGTTACGTTTCGCTCCCGCGAGATTGCCACGTCGCAACTCTCGTTGCTCCTCACAATGACAAAATGGAAGATTCCATTTTTTCCTTGTCATTCCGAGGGAACGCAGTGACCGTGGGAATCCGGCCGTCAGGCGCAATCGAATCGAGCGTGGGTGTCCCACCCCTCTGTCATTCCGAGCGTAAGCGTGGGAATCCAGCCCTCAGGCGCATTTCGCTCCGCTAGATTGCCACGTCGCAACTCTCGTTGCTCCTCGCAATGACAAAAGGAAAAATTGAAAAACACACAAATAGGTAAAATTTATGGAAAAACAAAAATTCAACGTATCGGGCATGTCGTGTTCGGCATGCTCGGCAAGAGTGGAAAAGGTCGTGGGCGCGCTTGACGGCGTAAAAAGCGTAAGCGTGAGCCTTCTCACCAACTCTATGGTGGTGGAATACGACGCTCCCCTCACCGCAAAAGACGTATCCAAAGCGGTTGCCGAAGCAGGCTACAAAGCCGCGCTCGCAAGCGATAAATCCGAAAAAAAGGATAAGATGAATCCCATTCTCGTCATGGTGATTCGCCTTGTGGTATCAATAGTGCTTCTCATACCGCTGATGTACGTATCCATGGGCGCGGTTATGTGGGACTGGCCGTTGCCGACGTCATTCAAGAACGACCCTATGGCGATCGCGATTTACGAAATGGTGCTTTCGCTTGTTATCATGGTTATCAACGGCAAGTTTTTTGTCAGCGGAACAAATAGTCTACTCCACCGCGCGCCCAATATGGACACCCTCGTATCCATGGGCAGCGCAATCTCCTTCATATACAGTGTTGCGCTGATGATACAAGCCGCAGTGCGCCCCGAGCATCTCGCCCACCTTGCGCACAATCTCTACTTTGAATCGGCGGCAATGATTCTTGCGCTCATCACCCTGGGCAAAACCCTCGAAGCGTACAGCAAGGGCAAAACTACTTCCGCAATCAAAGGACTTATGAACCTTGCCCCAAAAACCGTGCATGTGATTGTTGACGGCGTTGAAAAAGAAATTCCGGTATCCGACCTTCAAGAAAACGACTTGTTTGTCGTGCGTCCCGGCGAGAACTTTGCCGCCGACGGCGAAATAGTTTCGGGCGACACTTCGGTCAACGAATCTTCCGTCACGGGCGAGAGCATGCCCATTGACAAAGCCGTCGGATCGTCGGTCATATCCGGCACAACCAACATCAACGGATTCGTCACGGTCAAGGCTAAAAAAGTGGGAGAAAACACCACCCTTGCAGGCATCGTAAAACTTGTCGAAGACGCATCGTCATCAAAAGCTCCAATCGCAAAAACGGCAGATAAAGTGTCGGGAGTGTTCGTACCAACCGTCATTTTGGTTGCATTGCTTGTTTTTGTCGTGTGGATAAGCGTGACCAAAAATATCGAAATTTCACTCAAACACGCCATCAGCGTTTTGGTGATAAGTTGTCCTTGCGCGCTCGGACTTGCAACCCCCGTGGCAATCATGGTCGGCAATGGCAAAGGCGCAAAAGCAGGCATACTTTTCAAAACCGCAGCCGCCCTCGAACAAGCCGGAAAAGCAGATATAGTAGTGCTTGACAAAACGGGCACAATCACCAAAGGCACGCCCGTCGTCACCGATGTAAAAACGCTTTCATCATATTCGGAAAACGAACTTGTTTTGCTTGCCGCACGACTTGAATCGGGCAGCGAACACCCCATCGCGTCGGCGGTTGTAAACCGCGCAAAACAAATATCAAACACCGAAATTTCCCCTGCCGACAGCTTTGAAAATTTGTCCGGACACGGCGTAAAAGGCACCCTCGACGGTCTTGACGCCCTCATAGGAAACGCAACTTTAATGCAAAAAAACGACATGCTTTCGCCCGAAGCGCAAGAGGTCGGCAACGAGTTTTCAAAGCAAGGCAAAACTCCTCTCTTCTTTGCTTTGGACGGTAAAATCGTAGGTATAATTGCCGTTGCGGACGAGATAAAACCCGACAGTGCGCAAGCGATTTCCGCTCTCAAAAAACAAGGTTTGCGCGTGATTATGCTCACAGGCGACAACGCATTGAGCGCAAAAGCAGTTGCAGAAAAATGCAGTGTCGATGCGGTCATTTCCGATGTTTTGCCAAGCGACAAAGACAACGTTTTGTCTGCCCTCAAAAAGTACGGCAAGGTCATAATGGTGGGCGACGGAATCAATGACGCACCCGCACTCTCTCGCGCCGACATTGGAATTGCGATAGGCGCAGGCACGGACATCGCAATCGACAGTGCGGACATTGTGCTTATGAAGTCATCTCTTTCCGATGTAGCAAAAGCAATCAACCTTTCAAGACGCACCCTTCTCAACATCAAAGAAAACCTGTTCTGGGCGTTTATTTACAATGTTATATGCATCCCGATCGCAGCCGGTGTGCTGTCTTTCGATCCTGTCAACATAACGCTCAATCCGATGATAGGAGCAGCGGCTATGAGCTTGTCAAGCGTATGCGTCGTCCTCAATGCGTTGAGGCTGAATTTGGCAAATTTGAACAAGGAATCCAAGCGCAAAAAACCGCCCGTAGACGTGGACGTAGAAGAGGTAAAAGCCGTCGTAAAAAATCGCAAAAATCAAAGCGAATCCGTAGCGACTTCACCGCAATCAACACAAACGGAAACCGCAATCGACTTCGCAAATGGCAATTGCTCAACCGACGAAAGCAACCGTCCCGACACGTGCGACGCCGCTCAAATCGAAACGGAAACAGACAAAAATAAAGGAGAATATATTATGCAAAAAACAATTTCAATCGAAGGTATGATGTGCATGCACTGCGTCAAACATGTAAACGAAGCACTCTCAAAAGTGGACGGAGTATCTCTTGTCGAGGTGTCGCTCGAAAACAAAAACGCAATCGTAACGCTCACAAAAGACGTTTCCGATTCCGCTCTCAAAGCCGCCGTCGAAACCGAAGGCTATGATGTGACGGAAATAAGATAATTTTTTCAACGACAAGCAAATTTTACCCAACAAAAAAACGACGCCTTCCGCGTCGTTTTTTTTGCTAAAATCTTCCGCAACCGCAACATAATTAAATATATTTGTTCCGCCTCTACAAGAGTGTTAGACATATACCTTAATTGCAATGTCCCCCTTCCTCACGTGTTTGGACTTCGGCGTTTGCAATGCAATCCGCCTCGTTCGCTTTGGCTACAACACATTCACAGGATGTGTTGCTTTACGCGTCGCGCCCAACCGCCGTTCCCCCTTGAAAGGGAACCCACAGCGTCCGCTTCGCGTGGGGACACACTGACGCGATTGACTTCGTAGCAATCGCTAGTTCGTTGCATGCAACGAACGGCATACGGGACGTTTGCAATACAAATCGGCTGAAAGCCGTGCCACTCGTTCGCAGACGAAAATGATTCCGGATCGTCTGCTCACTTGTACTAACCGTCAAGCTCGGCGCTCGTTGCGGTCGTCGCCTTGCGACTCCAATTCCGTCTTCGAATAGGCACATTCCGTATATAAGAACGCTCCGAATAAGCTAAAATCTTCCGCAACCGCAACGCAGTTGCGATATCATCCTTGCGTAGAAGCACTCTCAAACGTGCAATTTTTTTGCCGTTCTCGGATCGAGGTCGTAGACAAAATTTTTGTCCTCGTCGCCGTGAAAGTCGCTTCCGCCGGTGGGGAGCAATTTATACTTATTCATGAGTTCGGAGAAGTTTTTTTTGTCTTGCTCGTTGTGAGATGGATAGTTGAGCTCAATTCCGTCAAGGCCGAACTGTTTTAGCCCGCCCAGCAAAATATCCAGCCTCTTGTCCAGCAAGTATTTTTTCGGATGCGCGACGGATGCAAACCCCCCGTACTTTTTGATGAGTTTGACGGCCTCGACGGGCGTAAGTCTTTTAGCCTCGCAATACGCCTTCGCGCCGGGTTTCAGATAGGTGTCGAAAGCGTCGTTTATGTCCTTGCAATACCCTTTTTTCACAAGTTCGCGCGCCATGTTCATACGGCCGAGCCCGTCCGACGCAAAATCGATATCGAGCTTGATTCCGAGGTCTTGCAGTTTTTGTCCGATGCGGACGTTTCTTTCCTTTCGCAAATCCTTAACTTTTTGCAATTCTTGCACAAAATCGGGGTTTTTGTAGTCGATATTGTATCCTAAAATATGGATTTCGCAAATTGAGTAGGTGCTAAACTCAATTCCGCCCACAAATTTTATACCGAGTTTTTTTGCCTCGTCGCGTCCTTCGTCAAGCCCCGCGACGCTGTCGTGGTCGGTGATTGCCATCACGTCCAAGCCCTTGTTTTTTGCCCAGCGCACAACCTCTCTCGGAGTGAGAGAGCCGTCGCTTTTGGTGGTATGAACGTGCAAATCAGCCTTCATAAGTTTCGTCCTCGAAGGTTATTTCTTCGTCGCCCGACGATGCTATAAGTTGCTCCATATCAGGCCCTTTGTCATCGGAAAGGCTGTTGACTTTGTTGAGCTTTTTGCCGATGATTCTGGTGCGTTCTTCTGCGTTTTCAAGCGACTTTTTCACCGTGTCCAAACGGTCGCCGGTTTGTTTGAGATACTTTGTAAACAGCGCAAAATCGCTCATAAATCCTTGCAGAAGTTTGCCGATTTCGGTACTGCGTTTTTCGATTGCGACGCTTCTGAACCCCATCTGCAAGCTGTTGAGCAACGCCGCGATTGTGGTCGGCCCGCACACCACGATTCTGAACTTGTTTTGTATATCCTCAACAAGTCCTTCCCTTCTGATTATCTCGGCGTAAAGCCCTTCTGTGGGCAAATACATAATCGCAAAATCGGTGGTTTTTGGCGGATTGACGTACTTGTCGCGTATGCTCATAGCCTCGGTTTTCACACGGTTTGCAAGTGCCTTGCTTGCAGCCTCCACTCCGTCGGGATCACCTTTTTCCGATGCTTCGACAAGGCGAGCATAGTCCTCGACGGGAAACTTTGCGTCGATTGGCAAAAGCACTTCTTCGTCGCCTTTGCCGGGCATACGAATGACGAAGTCCACCATATCTTCACTGCCGCGTTTTATGCGCACCTGCTTTTGATATTGTTCGGGCGCAAGGATTTGCGCAAGCAGATTTTCAAGCGAAACTTCTCCCCACGTTCCCCTCGTTTTGACGTTTTTGAAAATACGGTTGAGGTCGTTGACGCCGGTTTGCAAGTTTTGAAGTTCGGAGAATGTCCGATTGATTTCTTCAAGTCTGTCGTTGACGATTTTGAAAGATTGATTAAATCTCGTTTCAAGCGTTGCACTGAGTTTTTCATCGACTGTTTCGCGCATCTTTTCAAGTTGCTTGGCGTTGTCCTCTTTCATCTCTTTCATGCTTTGAGCGTTCAAAGCGGTGAGCGTTGCGATACTTTGCTCGTTTGCCACACGCAGATTTGCGATGCTTTGAGCGGTTGAAGTTTTGACTTCTTCCAGCCCTCTTTGCGTCGTTTGCATAAATCTGTCCATACGCTCGCCCATTGCTCTGATGTTTTCCGTTTGAGCATTAAGCGTCCCAACAAGCATGGAATTGTTGATTTTCATTGCGGTGTCGATGTCGTTTTTGAGCTTTTCGTTGTCCTCTTTGACGCTTAAAATTCCCGCGTCGTCGAATTTTTGCTTGTTTTTTCTCAAAAGTTGGACGCACAGCGCAACGCACGCAAGCGCAAGCGCGATGCTTATCGCAACCATAAAGTAAAGTCCCGTCATATAATATCCTCCGAAACGTATTATTTTTGCCTTTCAAACCGCAATCTCTTTTCAATCGCGATTGTCTTTCCGTTTGTTTTCGACGTAGTCTATTGCCTTCTCCCTGTCGTTGAGAGCGGGATTCTCGGCAGTGTCGAGCCAAAGTTCTTCGAGAATTTTTCCTCGCATTTTTTCATCCACGCCCATATTTACCAAATCTTGTCCGCTTATTTTCAAACCTTTCACGCAAAGCGGAGTGCCGTCGTCCTCGATTTCTTTCACGACTCGGCGTATTGCGTCAGACCTCCCCGATTCTCCCTTATGCGCGATAGAGTCGGCGTCCATAAAATCGCAAAGATCGCGTATGACGTCAAAGTTTTCCACGACGAATCTGCGAAGTTTTCCCTTCGGCATGTCGCCCTTTACGTCAGTCATATGCAGCGCAACGATTTTGACAAGTCTTTTCCTTTCGGAATTGGGCAATTTAAAACGCTTGCAAATTCCGTCTGCCAGCTCCGCGCCGATTTGAGCGTGCGAGTGCATATTGCCTGTCGATTTTATAGATTCCGCTTTGCCTATATCGTGCAAAAGTGCGGCGAATCTCAATCTCGGAGGAGCGCACTCAAACGCTTTGACTGTATGCTCGTAAGCGTCGTATATATGGTATTTTTTCGGTTGTTCAAGACCTTTGAGCGAGGCAAGTTCGGGCAAAAGCATATCCACAAGTCCGAGGTCGTCGAGCATTCTCAAACCTCTGACGTGTGCGTCTTTGAGGTTAAGCTCGGGATGCTTTGTGTCCGCAACGAAAATCTTTTCAAGCTCTTCGCGTATTCGTTCGACGGCAATATCTTTGACGCGCCATGCGTTTTTCTTTGCGACTTCGTATGTGTTTTTTTCGACGTCGAATCCGAGTTCCGCCGCAAATCTGACCATTCTCAAAATGCGCAATCCGTCCGCCTCGAAAACGATTTCCGGCTCGTCGGCGGTTGACACGATTTTGTTTTTGACATCCTCGACGCCGCCGAGCAAATCAACGATTTCACCCGTCAGAACGTCCTTGTAAAGCGCATTGCATTTGAAGTCCCTGCGCTTTGCGTCAAGGTTCATATCCGTTGTGAAACGCACGTCTTTGGGAGTGTGCTCGCCGCTTGAAACGTCATAGCTGTCCGTGCGAAAGGTTGTGTATTCGCACACAAAATCACCGCTCGATATATGCACCGTGCCCATACGCAAATTTCTGTCCGAAACGACAAAATCGGTGTTTGACAATATCTTTTTGACATCGTCAACCACGAGTTGTGCGCAAACGTCCACGTCGAAACAATCTATGCCGAGCAGTTCGTCGCGCACCGCTCCGCCCACTTCGTAAAGCGTTGCGAAGGGCTTAAAGCAATTTGCCAAAGCGATGAGTTTGCCCTTCTTTTCAGCCACCGTAAACCTCGGGAGCAAGCACGCAAACGTCCTTGAAGTTTCTCATCTTCTCGCCGTAGTCCAAACCGTAGCCGACCACAAATTCGTTTTCGATTTCAAATCCGATATAGTCGCCTTTGAAGTCCACTTGTCTTCTTGACGGTTTGTCGAGCAACGAGCAAACTTTGAGCGACTTGGGCGCGCGCGCAAGCAAGAGCTTTTTGAGGTAGCAAAGCGTGATGCCGGTGTCGATGATGTCCTCGACGATGATCACGTTTTTGTCTTTGATAGGCTCGGACAAATCTTTTATCATCTTCACTTCGCCGCTCGATTTCGTGCCTGCGCCGTAGCTGGACACTGCGATAAAATCTATCTCGACGTCGCCCTCGATTTCTCTCACGAGGTCTGCAAAAAAGATGCTTGCGCCTCTCAAAGTGCAAACCAGCGTAACCGATTCGCCCTTGTAATCTTCGCTGATTTGTTTGCCGAGTTCGGCAACTCTTTTTGCGATTTCTTCACGCGATACGAGAATTTTTTTGATTTCCTTGCCGTACATTTTTATATCTCCGTTATATAATTTTTCATGGTGTATTTTCGGTGCATTGCCGCCGTTTGTCGCGTTTTTCAAATAATTTTCAATTCGAACACCGTTTTCGTGTCGCAATCCAGCGCGACGCTTTTTGAAATTTCCACGCCGAATATAGCAAAAACTTCGCTTCCGTTTGCGACAACGACAAGTTTTTTTCTCTTGCGCAAAGGCACTTTTTTATCCGTCAGAAAGTCGCCTGCGCTCTTTGTTCCGCCGCCGAATTTCCTTATAAAATCGCCCTTTTCAACTCTTCTCAAAACGGAGTTTTCGGGCAATTTATCGCCGTCTATATACAGTGTTCTATTGCAATTTTCAGCGCCGTTTTCACGCAATTTTTCTTTGCAAACGCTCTCGATTTTCGTGATTTTCACTCCGAGGTCCGCAAATTCGCCCTCGCAAAACTTCTTTGCTTCGCACTCGTTTTTCTCTTCGTCTTTTGCAAAAACGATATACTCGCCGTCTTTGTGCGCCACAAGTCCGTGAGAAAGTTCGACGCGTTTTCCGTTTTGAGCGTCTTTGAGAGCGAGGACGATTGCAAAGTGTCTTTGCTCTATATCCTGGCAAACGCCCAGCAATTTTGCGGCTTGCAAAACGAGTTCTTTTGCAATCACGCACTCGTCGAAGTATTTGGTGTCCACCTTGACTTCGCCGCCTTCCAAACTCAAAGTCGGAGTGTTGCTTTTTATATAATCGCAAACCTCGCTCGCATTCGAGCAAAGTCGTGACACCGACGTGCAAAGAGCAGGAAATCTTTGCTTGATTTTTTCAAGTTCCTCGCGCAAAAAATTGCGTGTATAATCGGTGTCGAAATTGGTTTCGTCGTCAACGTAAGGCAACTCGTTTTTTGCGATAAAATCGTTTATATCCTCTCTGGTGCAATCGAGCAGAGGACGGATATATTTGCCGCTTACCGCGCTCATTCCGCAAAGGCCTCTGACGCCCGTACCGCGAATTATGCGCATAAACACCGTTTCCACCTGGTCGTCCGCATGGTGCGCAAGCGCGATAAAATCGCATTTTCCGTCCGAAAGCACCTTGTCGAAAATATCGTAGCGCAATATTCTCGCGCCTTGCTCCGTAGTGTAACCGTTTTGCTTGCAAAAAGATGGAACGTCAACCGAAAAACTCAAAAGCGGAATATCGTATTTTTTGCAAAATTCTTCAACGAATTTGCTGTCGTTTACACTGCTTTCGCCCCTTATTCCGTGTTCGACGTTGACGGCAATCAAAGAAACGTCCGCCTTTTTGAGTGCATAGGCAAGCGCAACGGAATCCCTGCCGCCGCTTAAAGCCACGCCTATGGTTTTGCCTGCAAAAGACGGATTTGAAATAAACTTATTCAAATTTATTTGAATATCGACTGCCATATCGCAATTATACAGCAACACGGCAAAAAACACAACACATTATGTCACACAAATCTCAGGTCATAAACAATCTCAACGCCAGTACGGTGCAATCGTCGTTCGCTCCGTTTTGGAGTGCCTTTTCAAGCACGACGTCGGCAAGCGTTTGCGGATTTTGCGTATCGGCCTCGTCTATAACCTCGCAAACGCCTTTGGAATCGAGAGCGTCGAAAACTCCGTCGCTCATCATAAGCACCATATCCCCGTCAAACAGCTGATAGCGCGACGTTATGCTGTCAACGTCGTCCACGATACCTATGGGCGCGGCGGTGCAAGTGAGCATTTCGATGTTGTCTTTACGTATGATAAAACTGCTTGCCGAGCCGAGTTTCACAACGTCGAGTCCGCCCGTTTGCATATCCAAAACCGAAATATCGAGGGTTGAAAACATATCTTCCGCTCCGAGCTTCAACAACTTGTTGACAAGACTCAAAACGATGCTCGACTCTATGCCGGCGCGATAAAAACTCTCAATCATTTTCACGGCGTTTTTGCTTGTTTCGCTTGCTTTGTCACCGTGCCCCATACCGTCGCAAAGCGCAAAAAGTCTGCGTGTTCTCGACGGACAAAGCACGCTCAACGTATCGCCGCATTCGCTCTCTTCGCCGAATTTCTTTTGCGCTATGCCGTAGGCGACTTCGTATATAGGCGCACAGTCCAAAAACACCGCCTTTTGCGTGCCTTTGTCCTGAATTTTGGATATTTCCATTCTCGCGCCCAAACTTTTGGACACAACCCTTGCAAGCACTGCTTTTTGCGCGTCGCAATCCCGCACCACAAGCGTTGCGCTCACCGACGAGCCTTCTCCGCACACCACGATTTCGCTTGCCACGACGTTGTGTTTCAGAAGTTCCGCTTTCAGAAGTTCCACGTCGTCCGACGCAAAGTTCACCTGTTCGGCGCAAGAGCATGCAAGCGAATCCAGCACCAGCGCAATGCCTGCAAACTGTTCGGACATCAGATTTTTGCAAGACGCAAGACTTTTTACCGCACTCACCCTCTTCTTGTATGCGTCCGCGCTCAAATTTATCGCGGAAGCAAGCGAGTGCATGTTGGAGCATCTGCTCGTGACGAAAGGCGGCATATCGAGGATTGTAACCTTGCCTCTGTTGATTGCCGCGTCCGCCATCGGCAAAATCACGTCCGCCGTGTCCGCACCCAGTGCAGAAAAGCAAATTTCTCTGTCCCTGCATCGTCCGCAAAAATTCTTTGCGACGTCCTTTGCAAGTTTGTCGGGCGAACACTCCGAAGAGTTTTCGGCAAATTTTTCGAGGTTTTTCGACATATCGTAAAAAACGTCGGAAGCGGAGGACAATCGGGACGCAAGTTCTCTTCCTCGCCTATTGACCACTCCCGTATAAGCTCTGCGATTATCCCCTTTTGCAAGCCCTTTTATTTTGGTGGTAAAGGAGGACGGCACGCACAATGCGCACACGACTCCGACGGCGCACGTAACGAGCGACTGCCACCCTGCGCCCGAATAAGCGTTCAACAGCCATTCGATGCCCTCGATTGCGACAATCGCAAGCGCGGACGACCATTTGGTGAAAGGCGAAAACGCAACCGACGCCGTTGCGAGAGCGACCGCCGCCGCAAGATAGGTCATATCCCACTTTGCAAGGCTTACGCCCACTCCGAATAATATGCCCGCGAAAAGCGTCGTTTGGGGCTTGAAACACACCGAGCAAAATAACAGGCAAAACGCAAGCACCGCCCCGTATGCGTAAAAGCCGAGTCCGCCCACTCCGCAAAGCGCGTAACCCGTCACCGCCAAAGTTATACCGCCGCAAATAAGCTCGTCAACGGTTGCCTTGTGAAGAACGGAACGCACGAAAACGGCGTAAGCGCATATGCCGAAACAAAAAGTTCCTGCCACGGCAAAGAGCGCGCACAGACCGAACTTCAAATAATCTCCGCAAAGCAAGCATCCGCAAACAACGTATGGAATCATGCCGACAAGAGCGCAAAGCGCAACCGACCAAAGCGGCACGTTTTTTCGAATCTTGAAAAAAATCGCATACAGCGCGATAAGCAAAATTACGGGCGCAATCGCATACAAAAGCGTGCGCCAATCGGGCGAAAACACGACGCTTGCAACCACGAAACACGGCGAAACCGCAAGCACGTTTTGCCTTGCGAAAACAAGCGCGCAGCAAAGAGCGAGGGACAACGCAAAGCCGAAAGACGGTACGCTTGCAAACAAAAATATCGCAAGACCTTCGAATGCGAAAGCGACCGCAGTCTTTGCGCTCATCTTCAAATCGAAAGAGGGAAACACTTTTCTTTTGACGGTTAAAGAGTGGTTTTTCATACGCCCATTTTACATAACTCAAAGCGAAAAATTTTTCCGTCCGAAAGCGTAAAAAGTCTTTTTAGGTCGAATTTCGTCAAACGACTTCGAAATCTTTATTTCCCGAAACACGACTTTTAAAGCATATATTTTGCACAATAAAACCCTTTTTGTGTTTATTGTCAAACGTTCATCGTTTTAAGTTTGACAAAATACGATAATGCGCATATAATCAATTCCACAAAAGTTTAGGACTTAAAAATGCAAAACAAAAGACTTTCGACAATCAAAAACATCACTCTTCTCGCGCTCATGCTTGCGCTGACGATTATCTTTTGTTTCGTTCCCGTCCAGTTTGGCACGATAACTCTCGCACTGATGATTTTGCCGACCATCATACTTTCGCAAGTTGCGTCTTTCAAGACCTCTCTCGCAATGGGCGTCATAATGGGCGTCGTCAACTATATCGCATGGTTTACCACAAAAGCCGCATCACCGGTTGCCCCGATTTTTCAAAACCCGATCGTATGCATAGTGCCGAGAATTTTGATTGCCGTGGTTTGCTATTTCACGCGATACAGACTTCAAAAAATAGTGTATTTTGCAAAAATCAAACGCATATGCAATTATGAATACGTGCGCGAATTTGCATATGAGAATACTCAATTCGTCAACGCCGGCACGGAAAATTCGACAAACTTTGAAAGCGCAAATATCATTGAAAACGGCAACGGCAACGAGCGTTTTTCACACAAAACGGGCAGTGAAAAATCGGGTATTCCTCATCGAAAAAACAACGAAAAATCCAAACTTATTCTGACAAATCAACTCGTTTACGCCCTGTCCGCCGCTCTCGGCGTGGTCACCAACACGTTGTTTGTGGCAATATTTACGCTCATCTTTTTCAACGGCACTTCCATTGCGCAAAATACCGTTGTGACCGTCGAATACGTGCTTGCCTGGTTCGGCGTAAACTTTGCCATCGAAGTCGTTTCGTTTTCTTTGCTCACACCCCCTATCGTACTTGCGCTCAAAGCCGCAAAACTTGCGTGATTTTGCATATTTCGCTTTTGCCTTTTCATTTGTTTTCAATGCTTATATCGCAAAAAGTTTGCCGTTTATTTGCACATTTTTTACCGAAATAAGCCGTGTTTTTCAAGCAATAATCCGCAGAAAGCCATACAAAATTCATTGATTGTATTATTTGTTTCGATTATTTAACAAATAGTCTATTTACACTGTTTTGTGTGTGTGTTATACTGTATATATCTTATAAATAAGGTGGATTATGGGCAATTACGTTCTCGCCTACGACGTAGGCACAACCGGCATCAAAACTTGTCTTATCGAAATCGACAAAAGCATAAAGATTCTCTCGGCGGCATCCCAAGGCTACGAACTTTACGTTCTCCCCGGCGGAGGTGCGGAGCAAGATCCGAACGAATGGTGGGACGCAATGAAAGCAACCACTCGTCGTATTTTCGAGAATTCCCCTATTAAACCCGAACAAGTCGAAGGCATTTCCTTCTGCTCGCAAGCGCAAGGCCTTGTTCTTGTCGATCGTGACGGCGTGCCCGTTCACCGCGCGTTCAGCTATATGGATCAGCGCGCAACCAAAGAAATCAAGGACGGGCTTAAATTCGGTCTTCAAATCGAAGGCGCGAATATCGCAAGACTTCTCAAATCTCTTGCCATCACGGGCGCAGCTCCCCTTTCCGTCAAAGACCCGCTTTGGAAGTATTTGTGGCTCAAAAACAACGAACCCGAAAACTTTGCGCGCGTCTACAAATGGCTCGACGTCAAAGAATATCTCATCGCACGCATGACGGGCGAATTTGTGCTTACGCACGACTCCGCTTTCGGCACGATGCTTTACGATCTCAAAAACAAGTGCATAAGCAAGTCCATGTGCAAAATGTTCGGCATCAACGTCAAACATATGCCAAGACTTATCGAGTCCACCGAGTGCGCAGGCACGCTCACCGATAATGCCGCAGAGGAACTGGGTCTTGTCAAGGGCATCAAAGTGTACGGCGGAGGTATGGACGCAAACCTTATCGGCGTCGGTGCAGGCTCGACAGGGCTTGGAGATACCCACATTTACAGCGGCACTTCTGGCTGGGTGGGAACAATCACCGACAAGCCGACCGTTGACGTATCGTCCATGATTGCGGCAGTCGTTGCGGCGCAACCCGGCAAATACAACTATTTTGCGGAACTCGAAACTTCGGGCAAGTGCTTCGAATGGGTGAAAGACCACATCGCGCTTGACGAGTGCGGCATCTACATTCAAAAGAAACACGTCACCGACGACATCGAAGGCAAATATCTCTCCCTCTTCTCGTATATGACGTCAATCGTGGACGACATCCCGGCAGGAAGCGGCGGAGTTATCTTCACGCCTTGGCTTCACGGCAACCGTTGCCCGTTTGAAGATCCGAACGCAAGAGGTATGTTTTTCAACATCAGTCTCGAAACCGGCAAGACCGAACTTATCCGTGCGGTGCTCGAAGGCATCTGCTATCACAAACGTTGGATGCTCGAAGCCTCCGCAAAGAAGGTCAAACCCTCCGACGTCATCAGATTTGTCGGCGGAGGCGCACTTTCCGACTTCACTTGTCAAGTGCTTGCGGACATCACGGGACACGTCATCGAAACCGTTGAAAATCCGCAAAACATCGGCGCGGTAGGCGCGGCGGCATGCGTAGGCGTAGGACTGGGCATTATCCCGTCTTTTGACGAGATAAAGAAGTTTATCCCTGCAAAAAAGACGTTCAACCCCAACTTTGAGTTGAAAGAGCAAGTTTACGACAAGGGCTTCGAAGTGTTTAAATCCTTGTATAAACAAAACAAAAAGAACTTTGCGCTTCTCAACGCAAACAGATAAAAACGCATATACAAAACGCTCTCGGACAACTCCGAGAGCGTTTTTGTTTTGCATTTGAAACGGCGCAAATCGTTGCGATTTTGAAAAATTACAACTCGTCGCCCGTAAAGCGCATGGGCAACACTTCGTCGAACTTGAACACTTTAAACTTGTCGGGAGTGCCGAGTACAACCTCGAAATCGCTGCCGCAAAACTCCGACATAACCTGACGGCACACTCCGCACGGAGCGCAGAAAGGTGAAATCTCTCCTTCTCTGCCGCCGACGATTGCAATACAAGCAAACTCTCTTTCGCCCTCGCTTATCGCTTTTGCAAAAGCTGTGCGCTCTGCGCAAACGGTGGCAGGGAAAGAGGCGTTTTCAAAATTGCATCCGGTGTATTCCTTGCCGTCTTTCGTCACAAGCACCGCGCCCACTCTGAAATGAGAATACGGCACATATGATGTCTTGCGCATCTCGTTTGCCTTTTCCATAAGTTTTTTGTAATCGAGCATACAAACCTCCTTGCAAATAACCGCTTACTTTGCAATGCTTGCAAGAAAGCTCTCGCCCGCGGTATCTTTTTTGTCTACGCCGAGGTAGTCCAGAACGGTTGCGCTGATGTCGGCAAACGTGTTTCTAGTGCCGAGGTTTACGCCCTCTTTGACGTGTTTTCCGCACACTATCATAGGCACGTATTCGCGCGAATGGTCTGTGGACGGCGTGGACGGATCGCAACCGTGATCGGCGGTGATGATCAGCAAATCGTCGTTGCGCATATTAGGCAAAAATTGTCCGAGTTGCACGTCAAATTCCGTCATTGCGTTTGCATATCCCGCAATATCGTTGCGATGACCGTACTTCATATCGAAGTCGACGAGATTGACAAAGCAAAGTCCCTCGAAATCTCGTTTCTGGATGTCGAGCGTAACTTCCATTCCGTTTGTATTCGACGTCGTGCGGTTGGATTCGCTCACGCTCTTGCCTGCAAAAATATCGTAGATTTTGCCAACGGATATGGTGGCAAGTCCGGCGTCTTTCAAGCAATCAAGCATGGTAGTGTGCGGAGGGACGAGCGAATAATCGTGCCTGTTGGGCGTGCGCGTATAAGGCCACTCTCCCGTGAACGGACGAGCGATAACTCTGCCCACGCCGTGTTCGCCTTGAAGCATTTCGCGCGCGATTTCACAATATTTGTAAAGTTCGGGCACTGAAACGTAGCTCTCGTGCGCGGCGATTTGAAAAACGCTGTCCGCCGACGTGTACACGATGAGCGCACCCGTTTCTATGCTCTCTTTGCCGTAGTCCTTGATGACTTCCGTGCCCGAATACGGCTTGTTGCAAAGCACTTTTCTGCCCGTGCGTCTTTCAAACTCTTCGATGACGTCCTGCGGGAAACCGTTCGGGTAGGTCGGCAACGGCTTTGGAGAGATTATGCCCGCAATCTCCCAGTGTCCTATTGTAGTGTCCTTGCCCATCGACGTTTCTTTAAGGCGCGCATAGCTTCCCTTCGGATTCGCGATTCCGCCGCCCACCGTATCGATATTGAAAAGTCCGAGCTCGACGAGATTGGGGCAATTGAAATGCTCGTCATTACGGATTGCGCCGAGCGTGTTGCTGCCTTCGTCGTGCCATAGGTATGAATCGGGCATTTCGCCGCAACCGCAACTGTCAAGCACGATAATAAAAACTCTTTTACTCATATTTTCACCTTACTTTCAAATTGTATTATACGCTCTTATATTTTTAAGCACACTCTGTCAAGGTTATGCCAAGTCGAGAGCGATTTCCATCATCTTTGTGAAGGAATTTTGTCTTTCTTCCGCAGTGGTATTCTCTTCGGGATAGATAAAGCTGTCGCTGACGGTGCAGATGCAAAGAGCTTTTTTGCCTGCGCGCGCTGCGTTGCAGTAGAGTGCGGCGGATTCCATCTCAACGCCGAGAACGCCCATCTTTGCCCATTGCATACCGCTGTTTGCGTCGTCGTAGAACGTATCCGACGAGAAGATGTTGCCAACTTTGTAGTTTATGCCTGCTTTTTCGCAAAGCTCGGCGGCTCTGCGCACGAGATCGAAGTCGGCAATCGGACAGAACGTGCCGGGAAGATTGTATTGCATTGCGTAGTTTCCGTTGGTGCATGCGCCCATTGCAATGATTATATCGCGTGCGTGCAAATCCTTGTCGAAAGAGCCGCAAGAGCCGATACGGATGATGTTTTTCACGTCGTAGAAGTTGAAAAGCTCGTACGAATATATGCCGATTGCGGGTTGTCCCATGCCCGACGCCATGACGGACACTCTCTTTCCCTTATAATAACCGGTGTAGCCGTTGACGCCTCTGACGTTGTTGACCAAAACGGCGTCTTCAAGGAAGTTTTCCGCAATGAATTTGGAGCGAAGAGGATCGCCCGGCATAAGAACGGTGTCGGCAAAATCGCCGAGTTTTGCTGTGATATGAGGGGTTGGAACTGACATAATTTTTACTCCCGTTATTTTTATTTTTTCCGCACGAATATGCGGAGTATGCCTGAGTGCTTCATATTTGCAATCTAGCATACGTATTGTCTTTTCGGTTGTTCATATCCACATTCGTAAATCTCCTACGCTTACAAATACGAACATATGCGCAAATTTATATATGCGCACGCACGATATCAATATTCGCCTTCGCTTTCTTGCTTTTTGACGATTTTGACGATTCTGCTCGTGCCCAGTCTTGACGCGCCGAGCTCAACGAATTTTTCGGCGTCCTCGATTGAGGATATACCGCCCGCAGCTTTCATTCTGACGTTTTTGCCCACGTGCTTTGCAAAAAGATCGATGTCCGCAAACGTTGCGCCCGCTTTCGAGAAGCCCGTGGAGGTCTTGATGAAATCCGCGCCCGCTTTGGTGACGAGTTCACACATCTTGATTTTTTCGTCGTCGGTGAGAAGGCAGGTTTCGATGATGACTTTGAGGATTTTGTCGCCGCACGCTTTTTTGAGCGTTCTTATCTCGTTTTCCACATAATCGTAGTTGCCCGCTTTAAGCTCGCCTATGTTGATGACCATATCGATTTCGTCCGCGCCGTTTGCGATTGCGTCCTTCGTTTCGAACTCCTTGACGGCGGTCGTATTGTAGCCGTTGGGGAAACCGATGACGGTGCAAATCGCAACTCTGCCCTTTGAATACTCGCTTGCTTGTTTTACGAAGCAAGGCGGAATACAAACGGATGCCGTCTGATATTTGATGCCGTCGTCGCAAATCGCTTTGATGTCCTCCCACGTTGCCGTTTGTGCAAGCAAGGTGTGGTCACATTTTGACAAAATTTCTTTGATTTCCATATATTTTACCTCAAATTTTTATTTATATTTTTTACAAAAGCAATCGTTTATACCGCTCGTTTTGCAAAATAAAGTCGTTGTTTTTTCTTTTATTATTCTTGTGTAATTTGACGGTACATGGTGTTTATATCGTCGAATTTGCACTTTTAACTGTTGATTCTGTGCAGTATCGCATTGACTATCATCTCGTAGGCAACCTCGTTGTAACCGCCCTCGGGAACTATGATATCGGCAAGGCGTTTGGTTGGTTCTATAAAATGCTCGTACATAGGTTTGACGGTCGTCAGATATTGATTGACGACGGATTCGAGGCTTCTTCCCCGCTCTTTTACGTCGCGCATGATTCTGCGAAGTATGCGTACGTCTGCGTCGGTATCAACAAAGATTTTTACGTCTTGCAGTTTCAAAAGGTCGGCGTTGTAAAAGTTGAGCAAACCTTCCAGAATGATGACCTTCGCACTCTTTGTTTCTTTCACTTCATCGGTGCGCATATACTGCGTAAAGTCGTAAACGGGATGATAAATCGTTTCGCCGTTTTTGAGCTTTCGCATATGCTCCACAAGCAAATCCGTGTCGAAAGAATCGGGATGGTCGTAGTTTATTTTCACCCTTTCTTCAAACGGAATATCGCGGTTGGACTTGTAGTACGAGTCCATGCTGAGCATAACAGCGTCTTGTCCGAACGCACTCTTGATTCTGCTTGCAAGCGTTGTTTTTCCGCTTCCCGTGCCGCCGCAAATGCCGATGACGATACTTTGCATACTCACCTCACAAATACAAGCCTTTGGCTTCTTGCTCGGCTTTCTTTTTGAGCCAGCACTTTCTGCACATAGCGACGTAGCGGTCATTGCCGCCCAAGCACACTTGTTCGCCTTTGAACACTATGTTGCCGTGGTCGTCCATACGTGCGTTTACGGTTGCTTTTGCGCCGCACTTACACACGGATTTAATCTCGCTGATGGATTCGGCAATCTCGAAAAGTCGTTTGCTTCCCGGGAACATATGCGTCGTAAAATCGGTTGCAAGCCCGAAACAAAGCACGGGTTTGTTGAAATCGATGACGATTTGTCCCAGCTGGTCGACTTGTTCGGGTGTGAGAAATTGGCACTCGTCCACGATGATTACGTCATAGCCGCTGTACTTGTCTTTGTAAAGTTTGTACAAATCCTCGTCTTGCGCAACCGCTATCGCTTCCGCCGAAAGTCCTATGCGCGAGCGCGTTATAGTCGCTCCGTCGCGCGTGTCCACGGTGGGCTTGATGAGCATGACTTTCATGCCTCTTTCTTCATAGTTGAACTTCGTGATGAGTGCTTGCGCCGTCTTCGAACAGCCCATTGCGCCGAATTTGAAATATAATTTTGCCATTTGTTACTCTTCCTTTGCCCTTATTCCACTCTGTCCAATACGATGGGGCGTTTTTGAGGTTCTTCCTCGCCGATGATTGTCGATGCGTAAAACTTGTCGAGCGCGGGAGCAAATCTCTTCTGCTCGGAGGTGTGCATAACCGCAATCTCGTCGCCCTCTTTCACGTGGTCGCCCGTTTTCTTTTTGAGCACTATGCCCGCCGAAAAGTCGATACTCTCTTCTTTGGTGTTTCTGCCTGCGCCCAAAAGCAAACTGGAAATGCCGTATCCCTCGGTGTCCACATGTTGAATATATCCGCTCTTTTGCGCTTTTACGCTCATCGTGCAGGGAGCTTTTGCAAACTTGTCGGGATTGTCTATGCACTCGACGTCGCCGCCCTGCGCTTTGACCATCTTCTTGAACGTTTCGAGCGCGCTGCCGTCTTTAAGTGCGCCTTTGACAAGGTTTTCGCACTCTTCGAGGCTGCCTTTTCCTGCAAGATAGAGCATGTTGGTGGCAAGAATCACGCAAATTTCGGTAAAGTCCTCCGGGCCGTGTCCGTTGAGAGTGTCGATCGCCTCTTTCACTTCGAGAGTGTTGCCGATCGCGTCGCCCAACGGTCTGTCCATATCCGTGATGAGCGCAAGCATTTTTTTGCCGGCTTGCTTGCCGATTTCGACCATCGTTTTTGCAAGGTCGCGGCTTGCTTCTATCGTCTTTGTAAACGCTCCGCTGCCCGTCTTGACGTCAAGCACTATGCAATCGTCGTCGGCGGCAAGTTTTTTGCCCATGATGCTTGACACCACAAGCGGCATGCTGTCAACCGTCGCCGTAACATCACGAAGAGCGTAAAGTTTTTTGTCGGCAGGTGCAAGATCCTTGTTTTGTCCCACGATGCAAACGCCGATTTCGTTGACGTTTTTCAAAAACTCTTCTTCGGATATGTCGGTTTTGAATCCCGGTATGGATTCGAGCTTGTCGATCGTGCCGCCGGTATGCCCCAAGCCTCTTCCGCTCATCTTTGCGACTTTCACGCCGAGCGAGGCAACAAGCGGAGCAACCACAAGACTTGTCTTGTCGCCCACGCCGCCCGTGGAGTGTTTGTCCACTCTTATGCCGTTAATAGCGGAAAAGTCAAGACGTTGTCCCGAATCGCGCACCGCAAACGTGAGCGCAACCGTTTCGTCAAAGCTCATACCCCTGAAAAATATCGCCATAAGCAATGCCGACGCCTGATAGTCGGGAATTTCACCTTTGACGTAACCGTCTATAAAAAAGTTTATTTCTTGTTTTGTGAGTTCTCCGCCGTCACGTTTTTTGCGGATAATGTCGTACATTCTCATAATTGCCTCCCGTGCGCAAGCGCACGCATATTTTTCGTATATTTAATTATACAACACTTATCGAAAGAATAAAAGCCCCAATTTTTAATGAAAGCACCAATAAATACATTTTAATATCTTAATTAGAATTTTCCCCCTTCCTCACGTGTTTGGACTTCGGCGTTTGCAATGCAATCCGCCTCGTTCGCTTTGGCTACAACACATTCACTGGATGTGTTGCTTAACGCGTCGCGCCCATACCGCCGTTCCCCCTTAAAAGGGAACCCACGGCGTCCGCTCCGCGTGGGGACACACTGACGCGATTGACTTCGTAACAATCGCTAGCTCGTTGCACGCAACGAGCGGCAGACGGGCTGTTGGCAATACAAATCGGCTGAAAGCCGTGCCACCGTCTTTTGTGCGCCGCTTCGCAACAACATGGCGCAGTCAGACGGTACAACCGTCAAGCTCGGCGCTCGCTACGGTCGTCGCCTTGCGACTCCGATTCCGTCTTCGAATTGGCATATACCGTATATAAGAACGCTGTGAATAGCAATTAAAACTCTCTTTTTCCTTTAACTTTTTATACATAAAATCATCTGATTGAGATGAAGAGCGCGAAAAAGCCCTTCCGCACGCTCGCCTAGTGTACTTATACGTACACGACGAGCGGACGGAAGGGCTTTGACAAAGCTATTCGCTCAATCAGACGATTTTTTAAAAACTCGCCAAACAGATGAAAGACAAGGAAACACCCCTCGAAAGACAACCCTAATGTACAATACGTACATGAGTTGGCGGGCAAGTGGCGTTGACGCAGTATTTCGCTGTTTGGCGAGTTTTTACATTTCTTCGGGAGCGGAAATGCCCAGAAGTCCCAACCCGCATTTGATCACGTTTCCGACCGCTTTGGTGAGAGCAAGACGCGCATTGCGTGTGGGTGCATCGTCAACGAGAATACGATGATCGATGTAGAAACGATTGAACTTTTCGGCAAGGTCAACGATATGGCGAGTTACGTAGCAAGGTTCGCGGAGTTTTGCGGCAAGGCGAACGGAATCACCGAAAGTGATGACGGACTTGATGACGTCGTAGCCCTCGTCGGACGTAATTGCGCCAAGGTCGACGTTGCTCATATCGACGTCGCCGCCTTTGCGGAGCGCGCTTGCGCAACGAGCGTAAGTGTATTGAACGTAAGGTGCGGTTTCCCCGTCGAAGTTGAGAACTTTGTCATAGGAGAAAACTATGTCCTTGATACGGTTGTTCCAAAGGGACGAGAACACCACCGCACCGACGCCGACGCTTTCGGCAATCTCGTCCTTGTTGGGTGCGTCGGGGTTCTTTTCCTCGATGATTTTTCTTGCCTTTTCAACCGCTTTGTCAAGCACTTCCTGAAGCCAAATTACACGGCCGGAACGAGTTGACATAGAACCGTCTTCCATGGACACCATGCCGTATGCAACGTGCTCCATATCGTCCGCACCTGCAAAATCCATAAGTTTAAGCACCTGAAACAGCTGCTTAAAGTGTAGATTCTGCTGATATGCGACAACGTAAAGGCATTTGTAAAAGTCGTAGGTCTTTTTGCGATAATATGCTGCGGCAATGTCGCGCGTTGCGTAAAGCGTTGCGCCGTCCGCCTTTACGAGCAAGCACGGCGGCATATCGTATGCGTCGAGATTGACAACTTGCGCGCCGTCGCTTTCAACAAGCAAATGCTTCTCGCGCAATATGTCGAGGCACGCTTCCATTTTGTCGTTGTAAAAACTCTCGCCCGCATAACTGTCAAACTTGATTTTGAGTCTGTCGTAAATCTTGCCGACTGCGGTCATCGTAACTTTTTTGAACACGTCGAAATATGCGGTCGCTTCCTTGTCGCCGTCCTCGATACGCTTGAACCAAGCGCGCGCCTCGTCGTCCATTTCGGGATGCGCTTCCGCTTCCTTGTGATAGCGCACGTAAAGTTTGTTGAGGAAATATTCGTCGTGCTGGGCAACCTCTTCGAGCGAAGACCATTTGCGCGTTGCGACAATGAGTTTGCCGAATTGAGTGCCCCAGTCGCCAAGGTGATTTATGCCCACGACCTTGTAGCCGAGATGTTCGAATATACGATAAAGCGCGCCGCCGATGACGGTTGTGCCTAGGTGTCCGATATGAAAAGGCTTTGCGATGTTGACGGAGCTATAATCGATACAAATCGTCTTGCCTTCGCCCTCGCTGCTTGCGCCGACGTTTTGATTGTTCGCCTCTGAAATCGCCTTTTTTGCAAGCGTGTTTCTGTCAAAGAATATGTTGAGATATCCGCCGACGACTTCCACCTTGTCCACGAAACCGAGTGCCTCGACGTAGGGCAAAAGTTTTGTCGCAATCACGGGCGGAGCAAGGCGCATTGTGCGCGCAAACTTAAAGCACGGCAAGCAAATGTCGCCCATTTTTGCTTCCTTGGGCGTTTCCAAAGCGGATTGTACGTCTTGCGCCGAAAGTCCTTCGACGGCAAGCGCATCGGTTAATTCTTTTTCAAACATGTGTTACTCCTTTTATACAGAGTGTTTGTTGTATAATTTTTATTACAATTTCCCGATTCCCTAAGCCATAAAAATCGGGTGCGGGTGCCCCGCCGTTTTTCATCAAGCAGACAATTTGGCGAAACTGCGACAAGAGTTCTTGTCCGTGCATGAACTAATAGCGCAAATTTTCTGCGCGATAGTATGCGTGAGGGCTAATGCGGTTTGTGGCAATCGTCAAAGATGTTCCCTGTTTCTATTTAGGGGATTCCCACGTCGTTTCACTCCTCGGAATGACATAATAGACGATTGACTTGACCGCAATGACGCTCGAACGCCGCGCCAAATAGCGCCGTCAATTTGACGAAGTCGGAGCATATTTGGATGAAGAACAAGGAAGATACGGTTTTTGAACAACGAGCGTACTATTGCGTACGTGACTTGCGAAAAAACCGTGCCTGACGCAGTTATTCGCCAAATAGGCCGTCAATTTGACGAGGGATATTGAGATGCATAGCAAGGAAGGTGCGATTTGAAACAAAACCCAGCGTACAAAGAGTACGTGGTTTTGGAGAAAAGCACGCCTGACGCAGCTAGGCGCTCAATAGCGCCGTCAGACGTTGATGCGGAACAGCACCACGTCATTATCCTGCATCACATAATCCTTCCCCTCGCTACGCACTTTTCCACGTTCTTTTGCCGCGTTGAACGAACCGCATTCGAGGAGGGTTTGATAGTCGACGATTTCGGCGCGGATGAATCCGCGTTCGAAGTCGCTGTGGATTTTTCCTGCGGCTTGAGGGGCTTTGGTGCCTTTGACGATTGTCCAAGCGCGAGTTTCCTTTTCGCCGGCGGTGAGATAACTTATAAGTCCGAGAAGTTTGTAGGACGCTTTGACAAGGCGATCGAGACCGCTTTCGGTGAGGCCGTAGTCCTCCATAAACATTGCGCGATCTTCGTCGCCGAGGTCGCTCAAATCCTCTTCGAGCTTGGCGCAAAGCACGATTGCTTCGGTGTTTTCATCCTTAGCGATACGTTCGACTTCCTTTGTGTACGCATTGCCGTTTATGCCGGCTTCGTCCGTGTTTGCGACGTAAATGACGGGCTTGGACGTGAGCAAAAATTGCTCGTCCACAAAGCGTCTGAAGTCCTCGTTCATATCGAGATTGCGGAGAGGTTTGCCGCTTTCAAGCCACTTTTGCATCACGACGAGGCGGTCGACGTCCTCTTGATACTTTTTGTCGGCTTTGACCTTGACTTGTGCGGAAGCCATGCGGCGTTCAAGCGTTTCCATATCCGCAAAAATAAGCTCGTAGTTGATGGTTTCGATGTCCCTTTGCGGATTGACGGAGCCATCTACGTGCGTGATGTTGGCATCGTCGAAACAGCGCACCACGTGCACGATTGCGTCCACTTCCCTTATGTGCGAAAGGAACTTGTTTCCAAGCCCTTCGCCCTTGCTTGCGCCCTTGACAAGACCTGCGATATCCACAAATTCAAGAGACGTGGGAGTGATTTTTTTGCTGTCGTAAAGAGCGGCGAGTTTTTCAAGTCTTTCGTCGGGGACAGCAACGACGCCTACGTTTGGTTCTATCGTGCAGAACGGATAGTTTGCAGCTTGCGCTCCTGCCTTTGTGATTGCGTTGAAAAGCGTGCTCTTGCCGACGTTCGGCAAACCTACGACACCGAGTTTCATATTTCTCCTGATTGCACGTTCTTGCGTGCGTAAAACTTTAATACAATAGTTTAGTATAAACGAAAAAATAATTACTGTAAAGAGAAAACGGATATTTGCCGCTTGAAAGCGCAACTGTGCCGAACACGTAAGACAAAGCTCATCGAGATTAACGATGCGAGTAAACAAGGAGAAAGTCTATGGAAATTTGGGAAGCGTTGGTCTTGGGGATAGCGCAAGGATTGAGTGAGTTTTTGCCGATTTCGTCGTCGGGACATCTTTTGATTTTGGAAAAAGCGGGTATAGGACAAGAAAATTTATTTTTCAACGTAATGCTGCACGTGGGAACGCTGTTTGCGGTGCTTATCGCGCTGCGCAAAACGTGGGTGCCGCTTGTCGCACAACCTTTTTTAACGTTACGTCCGAAAAGAAAATCGAAAGCAAACATAAAAAAGAATTTTGAGTATCAAGACGTTTTCGGGGGCGTACCGCCTTTGAAAATCGACGGTTACGTCTTGCTTGCGTGCGTGCCGACGGTGGCGTTTGCGTTTTTGTTCAAGCTGCTGTTCCCCTCGCTTTTGGACGGCAAACTTTTGGGGTGCGGCTTTGTGCTGACGTCCTTATTGTTGTACCTCGGTGAAAACTTCCATTCAACCAAATCGGCACTTTTATCACCAAAAATAAGCATATTAACAGGCGTTTTGCAAGGTATAGCGGTTTTGCCCGGCGTATCGAGAAGCGGTGCGACCATATCCGCGCTCACCCTCCAAGGCGTAAATAAACAAGCCGCCACGACGTTTTCGTTTTTGCTTTCAATCCCCATAATCGTAGGCTCTGCATTGTACGAAAGCCTTGATTTGATAAGCGTAAAAGTTGCGATTTCAATCTCGCCGTGGGCAATAATCGTCGGTATGATATCGGCTTTTTTGTCGGGACTTTTGGCAATAAAGTTTTTCTTGAAACTCATACAAAAACACTCGATAACGGGATTTGCAATTTACACTCTTTTGCTGGGAATTGCGGTAAGCGTGTATCCGTTCTTCCTTTAAACTAGCTTCAAAATAGCGTTTTTCGCACAAAAAAACCGCAAAAAAATGCGGTTTTTTCATAGTTTTTTCGTGTTTTTTTTTGGAGATTTTCGGCACTTATTTGTGCCGAATTTTGCACTTTTATCGTGCTTTCATCTTGCTTGTTTTGACGATGTTTTGAGTTTTTGCGACTTTTTCTAGCGTTAGTTTGCAAGCTCGTTTGCAAGATTTTCGATTTGAGCCTTGTTTTCCTCGTTCATCGCAGACAATATTTTCACTTCGTTTTGTGCAAAGACGAGGTTTTTGCAACCTTCGAGCAAGCCCTTCATAGCTTTTGTCGCCCAAGGTGCCCACGAACCGTTTTCGATAAACGCAACCGTACGGTTTTGAAAATTACGCTCGGTGAGATGAAGAATAAACTGTTTCATCGCAGGGAACACGTCGCCGTTGTAGGTGGTAGAGGCAAGCACGAGTTTGCCGTAACGGAAAGCGTCCCCGACGTTCTCCGCCCAATCCGAGCGTGCAAGGTCGGTCAAAACGACTTTTACGCCCTTACTTTCGAGCTTGTCGGCAAGAAGTCGAGCGGCGGCTTCGGTGTGTCCGTATATGGACGTATATGCAATTACCACGCCCTCGCTTTCCACGCCGTACGTCGACCATATATTGTAAAGATTGAGATAATATCCGAGGTCTTTTGAAAGCACGGGACCGTGAAGAGGACAAATGATTTGCACGTCAAGCCCTGCAATCTTTTTGAAGAGATTTTGCACTTGCACACCGTACTTTCCGACTATGCCGATATAGTATCTTCTTGCTTCGCACGCCCAATCTTCGTCGTCGATATCGAGCGCGCCGAATTTGCCGAATGCGTCGGCGGAGAAAAACACTTTGTCCGTCTTGTCGTAAGTCATGATAACTTCGGGCCAATGCACCATGGGTGCGGTGACAAACGTAAACTCGTGTTTGCCGGTTGCAAGCGTGCTGCCGTCGCCAACAACCATTCTTCTTGTTTCGTACGCCTCGCCGAAATAGTTTTGCATCATCGCAAAAGCCTTTTGAGAGGACACGATCGTTGCGCTCGGATATGCTTTCATAAACTCCGCAACGTTTGCCGAATGGTCGGGTTCCATGTGTTGCACGACAAAGTAATCGGGGGTTTTGCCGTTTAGCGCGGCTTTGACGTTTGCAAGCCATTCGCTGCCGAAACGCGCGTCAACGCTGTCGAAAACCGTGATTTTGTCGTCAAGAACGACATAGGAATTGTAGGACATGCCGTTTGGCACAAAGTAATGCCCCTCGAACAAATCTACGTCATGATCGTTTACGCCCACGTATGATATATCGTTTGTGATTTTCATTTTTTTGCTCCTATATAAAAAAGTTGTGATCGGATTGATAAATTTATTATACCACAATATTGCGGTTTTGCTAAACGATATTATCAATTTTTGAAAAACAAGCCGTAAAAAAAGGACGCCCTTATGCGAGCGGCCTTTTTATTTCAATCGGCGTTATTCTTCTTTGCCGTTTGTATCGGCGGTTTCGTTTGCAATGTTTTCGACGTTCTCGTTTTCATCGTCAACGACTTCGATAAGTTCTATTCTCTTCTCTTGCTTTGCGGCTTTCTTTGCAAGGCGTTTTTGTTTTGCCTTTTCGCGCTTTGCGGCAAGCTTTGGAAGTTTGCCTTGTTTTACGAGCACTTCGATTGTCACCACGATCACGATGACGACTGCCGCAATGCAACCGAGCACGATGCCGAGGATTTCAAAGAATCCGAGCTTGATCGTGTTTACGTAATCGGGATTGCTGTACATTTCGATATAATCGTCGATTGTTTCGAGGCGGTTGTGTTTGTCTTTTTCCTTGATTTCGACGTCCTGACCTACAAGTTTGAGAATCTCGGCTTCCGTCCAGACGTAGCTGTATTTGTCAACGGGTTTGCCGCTTGCAGTGCCTGCGTCTCTGTCCGCATGCGATTCGAAATACTTTGCGTAACCGTTGTCCCATGTTTGAAGCGTTGCCGTGTAGGAATTGTATTTATTGATCGATTGGCCGCCTTCTTTCATATCCTCTTGCGGTTTTGCAAACCATTTTTCAAGAAGCTCGGCGTCGGAATCCATGTCGATTGCAAAATCAACGGTGTAAATGCCGTTTTCAAACTTAATCGTTGCGTTGTCCGCAATGATGTCCGCGCAGAAATCCATGTTGTTGATTTCATGAATTGAATCGCTCAAAACGTGAAGTTTGTTGTTGAATTCGTCAAGCGTGAGCGGAGTTTCAAACGGGTGGTCTTTTTCTTGAATTTCAAACTTTGCATAAGGGAAAGTAGGCACGGAGCAATCGCACGAATAAGCCGCGCCCTTGCCTGCAAAGAACCAGTATTCGCCGTCGCCGTACGTGTAAGCGACTTTCAAATAGCCTGCAAATGCAGCCGCTGCCGCCGCCATAACTTTGTACAAGGGATCGTCGGATGCCGGTTGAACGCTGGTTGCAAGCTGATAGTACCACTTGTCACCTTGACGAAGGTTGAACGAGTGCATCAACACTTTTGCCATGCTGATACCTGCGTCGCTCTCTTGCACGACAAGCGAAAGCGGAGTTTCTATACGGCTTTTGTTGGCTACCGTATAAAGAGCCATAACCGCGGCTTTGATTGCGTCCTGATCTTTTGTTTCGTCGCTCTCTGCTTTTGCGCTTTCGGCAAGACCTATGTCGATGATCGCCTTGTCGGTTGACGAAATCAAACTATCATAGTTGGGACGAGTGCCCACAGGCATCTCGAAAGATGTCGGAGTGTTTGCGTCTTTGTCGTTGCATGCGACAACCATAAACAAACTTGTCGCAATCACCGCAACGCAAAGCAAACTTGCAATAATACGCTTTTTCATAACTTTTCCCTTTCCGTATTTTTTGCAAATCGATTATATTAAAACAAAGTATAATCGACAAACATTACTTTTATATTTTACATTTTGTATCCGAGCTTGTCAATAGAAAAGAACGCCCGACTTTTGTCGGGTGCTCTGCGATTTTGGTTGTTATTCGAGATGTGAATCTTGCTCGGAATTTTGAGCTTCTACGCTCTCGGATTGATTATCCTCGGCGTATTTTTCCGCTTTCCTTTCCGCTCTTTCTTCTTTCTTTTCGGCTTTGAGCTCTTTCTTTTCTTCTTTATCTTCTTTGTTTTGTGCGGAAATTGCTTTTCTACGCGCTTTGTCGCGTTCGATTGCTGCCTGAAGTTTGGGAAGTTTGCCTTTCTTGAAGAGGATTGTAAGCACTATCGCCACAATTATCATTGCGCCGACAACGCTGCCCACAAGCGCAAGAGTGAATGTGAAATAGTCAAAGACAAACACGCTTCCGTTTTGAGCGATGTTCGCATAATAGTCGATACATTTTTCAATCTTTACGTCGTCGGAAGCAAGCGTGTTTGTGCGCAACGTCGTTTCGATGCGGGAGTCGCCGCCGATTATTCTCAAAATCTCATCGTTGTTCCATGCATACACAAATTCGTTTGACGGATGGGATTCCACGGGTACGTTCATGCCTATGACCTTGACTATCATTTGCCAATCCTCATACGAGCGGAATGCTCTGGCGTATCCGTTTTTGTACACTTCGAGTTCGGCATGCCAACCGCTTATGGTGTTGTTGATTGTAAAAGACTTGACGCCGATGTCGAGGTCGAGGCGAGATTTTGCCTGAAAATCGTTGATATGCTCCTTATCGCCGTCTTCGCACTCTATTGCAAACTTGACGTTGTAGCATTGTTTTTGCGCGTCATAGGAAATCTGACAATCTTTGAGCAAATCTCTGTAAATGCGCATATTGTTGAGTTCGAGCTGACCGTCGCGGCAGTTTCTGTCCGCCTGATACGCCTCGAATCCGTCATATTCTTTTGGTTCTTCTCCCTTCGGAATTGTGAAAGTTGCGTACGGAAATACGTTTGACGAGCAATCCATCTGAGTCGCCGTCCCCATAATGTACGCATACATGTATTTTTGGCTGTCAAGAGTATATGCAACTTGCAGATTGCCCGCAATCGGGCTCATAATTCTTGCGATTGTTTCAAATCCGGCAACATCGCCCTTTGCCGCTTGCGATGCGAGTTGATAATACCATTTCCCGCCGCTTTGGAGAGTAAATCCGTTCATGTACACTCTGCCTTGCGCATTGCCGCCGAGCGAGCGTTGCACCATGAGCGAAGTGCCTTTTTTATTTTTTTCGTTGTTGAGTCTGGACGTGTTTGCCGTGTTATAAAGCAACATAACGGCATCTTTGATTGCTTCCTCGTCCCTCGTTGCGTCGTCGGTGGCTTTTGCCGCTTCCTCAACGCCTTTGTTTATAGCGGCATTGTCATCCGCAGTGAAAAGCGATGCGAAATCGGGCATCTTTACGACATTTGCCACGTCTTTCAAAAACTCACCCGTAGACACAACATGATCGTCGCTGTTGCATGCGACAAGGAAAAACGCACTTGTCGCAAGCACTGCGATCATGAGCGATATGCACACAAACTTTCTCATTTTTAACCCCTCAAAACAGCTGCAATCCTCGATATTCCGTCTTGATTGCAAAAGTAAACGAAATTTCTTTTTTTGCCTGATTTGCCGCATTTTTGCCGTTATATCGCAAAATAGCGATACAAACTGTACATTATGCCATAAGTTTAATATAAAGATAAGTTATAAGTCAATTCTATATGCAACTCTCAACCTTAAAATTTTCTAAAGATTTTTTTCAAAAACCGAGTATCTGTTTTTTTTCCGTACAAAAGCAAATTTTTGTTGTCGAAAATTCATTGATTTTGACTTTCGATTTGCGCTTTGAGCTTTGTGAAATATTTCGTTACGTATTCCTTCAAAACTTGCATGGTCTTGTCGTACTCGCTTTGCGACGTTGCCAAAAACGGATCGGGTACGGGAGAGTATTTCCCTGTTGCCGCTTCGGACAACGTAACGTACTTTTTGCGATACTTTCTCGGCGTAAGCAACTCGTGCATGCGCGACATGCCTATGATTACGTCTGCATTTTCAAAGCGCGCCTTGTCCGTCTTGAACGACGGTTTGTGCGCAAGGATTTCACGCTCGTCAAATCCTTCCCTTTTCAGAATGTCGACCGCTTTGGGGAAAATGCTCTTGCTGCGATTGAACACCGCAGACGAGCATACATCGACTTTGCCTCTCAAATCGTCATCGTTTTCGACCATTCGACGAAGCATAAACTCGCAATAAGGGCTTCTGCACACGTTTGACGAACAAACGAAAAGCACGTTGTATTTTTTATCATTCTGCATATTTCATCCTCAAAACTGTTTGCCATTTCATCTTGTATATTTGATGTTTTCGATGTTCTATCGACATATTTTCAGTTTTTTATAATAAAAATCGGGATTGGCGGATCTTTCTTCCAGTTGTAAAAAAATGTGGCAAGCACCTGATACTTTTCGTCGTCGAGAGTTTTGAGCCACGGAAGCAATGCGTCCTTTTCCTCATAGCCGCTGTCGCCGCCGTAATAGACGCTCACGCACATCAATCCTCCTCTTTTGAGGAGTATCAATCCCGCCTCTATTGCCGCCTTTGTGGACTCGAAATGCGTGTACACGCTGTGGTCGCCCTTCGGCAAATATCCGAGATTGAAAACTATGCAGTCTACGCTCTCCTCATCGAAATAGTTTGCCATATTTGCGTGCGAATCGAGGACAAGCCTTGCGCAAAGTCCTTTGCTTTCAAGCAGATTTTTCGTGCTGTCTATTGCGTCTTGCTGCACGTCGAAAGCCGTGACGGAGCCGTCTTTGCCCACGAGTTCGCACAAAAACGCCGTGTCGTATCCGCGCCCTGCCGTTGCGTCTATGCAAACTCCGCCTTCGCATACGTATGCCTTTATTGCATTATGTACAAGTGTCAATGCGTTCATATTCGCCTCATATGAATGATATCACACGTGTCGATTTTAAGCAACCGTGCAAGTTACGTTGGTCAAAGAAGATATTTGCCCGTCGAGAGTCGATTTTTGCTCATCGCTCGCAACGTATATCGTCATATCCGAGCAGTATGCAAGCACCGCACTGCCGAAAGTGGATTTTCCGTTTTCTATTCTAACCTCTTTGAGCGAAGAACATTTGCTGAACGCTTGCTGTCCGATGCTTGATTGTCCTTTGATAATCACGGATTGCAAATTAAGCATACTTGCAAAACATTTATTGATTATATTACCGCCCAAAACCGTCAAATTCGTTAATGAGATTGGAATGCAAATCGTATTGTTATCCATAACGGTGTTGCCGCTTTCAAAATTCATATAATACGGTGTGTAATCGCCGAACTTATCACGCACGCTATCGTCGGGAGTGCCGAACAGATACGCTATGCCGTAAGCGTATTTGCCATCGTTAGAATCCGTAAAAGCCCTTGCTTGCGTATCCTCTTTATTGTCGACGGCAAAGGATGCGAACGGGATTGTCAGATTGACAAGTGCGGCGCAATCTTGAAGCATCCCTTTATGCACAATAGTGATTGTGGACGGCAAAACAAGCGTTTGAAGCGCAGTCATGCCGTCGAATGCGCCGACTTCTACGCTTTGAATACCCTCTTCGATACATATTTCCGTGACGGTTGTACGCACGTCGTCGAATGTGTTTTTCGCAATAGATACGACTTTCTCTCCGCCCTCGGTTGCCTTTATCGTTATAGACGTCGCACTGCCGTAATATGCGGTTACAACGCCATTTTCAACAGCGAAATCCGAGATGGGAACGACTATATTTTCCGTCCAACGCGCAGTCAAAATCAAATCTCCGTGCGAACCTTTGACAATTCTTTCTATCTTGCTCTCGTCTACGAACCAACCGTCGAAAGTATAGCCGTCTTTCGTCGGCTCGTTTAAAACGATTTCATCGGATTCGACAGTATAGATTGTCGGATTTTCTGCATTTTCTCCGCCGTCGAGAATATAAACGATAGTATATTCGATTGCTTTCCACCTTGCGTAAAGCGTCGTGTCTTGCGGATTTTTGCTTGAAATCACTTCGTATTTTTTGCCGTTTTCATCAAACCAACCAATGAAATCATAATATTCTTTTCGTATGCTCAACAAGGTAAAATCTGCACTTTCAACCGAATAGATATGCGATTTTACGCTTTCGCCGCCGTTGGAATCGAATTTTATCGTATATTCTTTCGCAATCCATTTTGCATAGAGCGTTACGTCTTTGTCCGTTGAAAAATCGACTACCCTATCACCGCTCAAATCGGAGTTTGCATACCAGCCGGCAAAGTCGTAGTATTCTCTTGTCGGCACGGGCAATTCGAAGTCCGTCATATCCGCGTTGTAATTTTTGTCTTGGATCTCGCTTCCTCCGTTCGATTCGAACTTCACCTTGTAGCCGACCGCGCTCCACCTTGCGACAAAGCTTAAATTGCCGAAACTACCCTTTTCTATGCGCGAAATTTGCTCTTCGCCGTCATACCAACCTGCAAACTCGTAGTTTGCTTTGCTGCTTGTCGGCAAGTCGAAACTTGCGGTTTCCACGGTGTAGATTATATCTTGCACATTGCTTCCGCCGTTTGCGTCGAAAGTTATCTGATATTCGATTGCGCTCCATTTTGCCGTGAGTGCGATATTGCCTATACTGCCGCTTGCGACGACGCTTATTTTCTTTCCGTCCTCGTCGAACCAGCCGCCGAAAACATAGTGATTTCTCTTCAAATCTTCAATGGTTATATCCTCGCTCTCAACGGTGTATTCGACGGAAGCAACGCCGATTTCGCAACCCGAGTCAAAGGATATAACGTATTTTACCGCACGCCACTTTGCTTTGAGCGAAATATTGCCGACGCTTCCCTTTTCGATCTTTTCAACGACGTTGTTTGCCTTGTCAAACCAACCTTCGAACTCATAGCCGACTCTTGTAGGCGCGTTCAACAAAATATCATCGGATTCAACCGTATATTCCGTCGGATTCTGAACGCTCTCTCCGCCGTTGACGTCATACTCTATCGCATACCCGACAACACTCCACTTTGCGTAAACTTTCAAATTTTTACCGAGCGAACAATCTATTTTTTCGACCTTGTTTCCCGAATAATCTTCCTCGAAATACCAGCCGTCGAAAGCATAGCCGTTTCTTGACGGCGCAATCAAAACGAAATCGTCGTCCTCAACCGTGTACGAGTTTTTGTTGTCCGCATTTACGCCGCCTCCGAGCTCGTATTCTATGCTGTATTCTTTCGCTTTCCATTCGGCAATCAAATAGATTTCTTCGGCTCTACCTTTTTCGATCTTTTGAACGGTTTGATTCTGCTTGTTTTTCCAGCGCACGAACAAGTAATGCTCTCTCGTTGCCGGCAAAAGCGCGATCTCCTCGCCCTCCGCGCTTGTGTAGGTAGGATTGTTTTGATCGTTGACACCGCCGCCTAGCTCGTAAGTTATCGCAAATTTTTCCACGATCCACTTTGCGTACAAATCGAAATTGCCGTGCGCGCCCTTTTTGAGCGCACTCACCCTTTCACCCTCGAAATCGGCGTCGGCATACCAACCATCGAAATCATAATTCTTTCTCGACGGGTCTTGAAATTCGAACTCGTCGCTCTCGATTGTATACTTATATTTGCCGTTGTCGTTTGCGTTCGACTCGCTGTTGTTTCCGCCGTTTAAGTGATACGTCACGTAATATTCGACGGCAACCCACTTGGCATAATACGTCTTATCTCCGACGTTGCCACTCGCTATTTTTGTCGTCGCATTGCCGAAACAATTTTGATTGTCGAACCAACCGCCAAACGTGTAATGCGGTTTTGAGATATCTTCAAACGCAAACGACGATTCTATATCGTAAGTCTTTTCGGACACCGTTTCGCCGTCGGACACGAATGAAACCGTGTAAACGACAGGCGTATAAATTGCGTGCACCGTCAAATTTTCAAGCACGTTTTCAACGCTCTCCTTTTCCCACTTCGCGCTATAACCGACTTTTGCCGTCGGTAGCGGCATATCCGCAACCGCCTTTCCGTGCGCAACTTTTCTTACGATAGGCGTCGATACGCCGTCGTCGAATGTAACGAAGAAATACACCTCGTTTATCACGAGTTTGGTCGTCATATCGGCAATAGGCTCGTAGTTGTCGCTAACCGTGAATTTTGCAACAATATCGTATTCGCCGACTTCGCTCTGACCGTTGCCCGTATAGCTCACGCTCACTTCTTCGGGCAACTCACCCTTGATAAACGCGCCGTATGCCTGTCCGTCCCAATCAACCGCGACGGGCGGGAAAAGTATGTTTTCGACTTTCGCTTTGTTTATTGTGAGCGTCGCACTCAAAACGAGATCCTTGCAACCTTCCTTTTTGATCGTTGCGGTGACGGGATATACGCCCGCTGCAACTTGCACGTTTTGCACGTCGTAAGACACTACTGCGCCCTCGGGCAGATTTTCAACGATTATCGAGTGAGGCTTGGTGTCGTAAACGCAAGAAAAATCGTTGAAAACAACGCCTTGTATATCGTCTAGTTCTTTCCATTTGGCATAAACGGTTATGCTGTTGACAAGATTCAGCTTTTCAAAATCGAGATTGGTTTTTGCCGTAAGGTCGGCGTCCGAACACCAGTATAAAAACTCAAAATCTTTCTTCTGCGGAGTGGGAACGGCGTCCCCTTTGCGCCAGATTACGTTTTCCTCGCCGTTGTTCAAAACGAAAGTCACCGTAAAATCACTCGGTTGAAAAAGACTTTCAACGTCCTTCGTGTCGCAACTGCAAAACGTCAAAACGCACACCATAGCCATTGCTACAATCAAAAACAACCGCACGAACACGGCAACGTTGCTGCTTGATTTTCTACCCATAAATCCCTCTTTTGCCAAAAGGCAAATACGCAAAATCTCTCCCTAATTGGTGAATTTTTTGCTTTATTTTATAAAAAAACTAGCACAGCGACACAGCACGGTCAACCTTTTTTCCCCAATTTTTTGACATTTTTTTACAATTATTAATTTTAATTCCACACATGTATTGTTTTGTGTACAATCGGGAGCATAAAAAATGCACCCGGTCGTACGACATTCGATGCGAGTTCGCAAAAATCGACAAAGTATCACATAAAAATGTTTGGTATATTTAAAAATTACAATATAAAAAACGGTGCGATACACGCACCGTTTTTTATTGTCTTTTGCTGCTATTACGCTTCCTTGATTGCGCCGACGGGGCAGCCGTCTTCACATGCTCCGCAATCGATGCATTGCTCGGGATCGACAACGTATTTGCTGTCGCCTTCCGCAATTGCTCCGACAGGGCAAGTATCTGCGCACGCACCGCATTGGATGCAGTCATCACCGATAACTCTGGGCATAGTTTTTTCTCCTTACAAAATTATATTCGCTTTCGCTTGCACTAATATTAGCACACCGCTTTGCGTTTGACAAGTCATAAAAAAGATTTTCACAAGATATTTTGCTCAAAGCGGATACAGTTCGAATCTGCACGAGTGCGCTCTCACTCGGCGCACGACATACTTCTTGTTTTCGCGTTTCAAAATCAAATCGGGCTTGTATGCACACGATGCGCAATCGCAATCGAATATTGTTTTGTAGGGACAATGCGCAAACGTCATGAGCGGAATATCCTCGTCTTGTTCGAATCTTATCCGCTTGCCATCGTCTTCGAAATCCTTATATTCGCAAGACGGCGCGTATGCCGTCGCACCAAGCTCGGTCGCTTTTTGTGCGGCAAAGACGTTTGCGATATTGTGTCCTTGTCCCGCAACGACTTCATAACCTTTTGAAGCAAAATGCAGGCCGTACATATTCTCGCTTGCAAGGCGTTTTACACCGCTTTGCTCGATTGCCTTTTCTATAACGCTTATATCCTTTCCGCTTGCGTATATCGGCAAATCCAAGACTACGTCGTTTATATCAAAATCGTTCAAATCTATGGTTTTTCTTATGTTTTCCGCACTATAAACATCGGGTTTGAGCAAAATCGTTTGTCCTTTGCGTGCAAATCCGCTTTCGATTCTTTCGCTTCTGACAACGTGCAAAGGCGAGGCGTCAACGGCTTTAACAGTGTTGAGAGTTGCAAGAATTTTGTTTGCTTTTTCCTCGTCGAACACGACCTTTTTCGGAGCGTTCGCCTCGACGATTTTTTCTTTAAGCTCGGCAAAAACGTCCCTTCTCAGCGCGTTGATAACCGACTTTGCGACAAACACTCCGTCGGTGTCTACTCTGCACTCTTGCACCTCGAATCCGCTGTCCGCAACCTTCGAGCAAGCAAGCGCGATATCGTTTGCGCTCATGGGCGCGTTGAGGGCTTTATCGAGATTGTGTTCGGATTTTTTCTCGACTTGAATACGCCGCCCACCACGTTCGTACTCGGCTTTGATTGAAAGCGGCTCTCCTATCTTTGCGGTTGCGCATACGCTTATAGGCACGTATCTTTGCGCTTGCAAAAACTTTTCGTCTTGTTTCGCGTCGGCAATCAGGTTGACTTGCCAGCCCGGCTTGACTTTGGTTTTGGTGACAAACGAGTAGCCTCCGTTTGCGCACGGTTTTGGCTCGCCTATTCCAAGACTTGCCTTTTCTTTTTCGCCGTCGAAAAATTTGAGACCGTCGCCCTTTGCAAGAGGATATTTTGTTGCAATCGCAATTTCGAAGAGTCCGTCCTTAAACTCTTTTATACTTTTCACCGTTCCGATTTTTATGCCGACGTGGTTGTTGAATCTCTTTTCCACGACTTTCGGCGTACCGTCGTCGAGATACGCGCGTTTTAGGAACTCGCCTCTTGAAAAAGCGATTTTCAACTCGTTTTCGGTGATTGAATCGAGCGTCGGAGGATTGCCTTTTTCCACCTCGTCCAACGCCTTGCGATAAACACCTACCGCGCACGCGACGTAGCCGTTTCTTCTGAGTCTGCCTTCGATTTTGAAAGAACACACGCCGGCATCCGCAAGCTGTTTGATTGACGAATAAAGGCACAAATCCCTTGCGCTCAAAAGGTATCCGTCGCAACTCTTGCCTTGAACCTCCGCCCTATACGGCAGACGGCACATCTGTTTGCAAAGACCTCTGTTTCCGCTTGCGCCCTGTTCTTTTGAAGAAAGATAGCAGTTGCCCGAAAAGGCAATGCACAACGCGCCTTGCACAAAATATTCTATTTCGAGATTGGTGTTGTTTTTTATCTCTATTATGTCTTCGAGTTTTGCCTCTCTTGACAGCACCACTCTTGAAAAACCCGCTTTTTCGGCAACTTTCGCGCCGTAAAGATTGTGCACTCCCAGCTGTGTGCTTGCGTGCAAACATATGCCGTCAAAAGTTTCTTTGAGCACTTTGCACACCCCGAGGTCTTGCACCAAAAACGCATCGACTTTTGCGTCAATCGACGCTTTAACAAGCTCAATCAGCTCTTTAAACTCGCAGTTTTGCAATATCGTGTTGATTGTAACGTAAACCTTTACGCCGTAAAAATGAGCGCGCGAAACGACCTGTGCGATATTGTCGCAATCAAAATTTTGCGCTTTCATACGCGCGTTGAAGTTGTCAAGCCCAAGATACACCGCGTCCGCGCCGCTTGCAACCGCGACGTCAAACGCTTCCATATCCCCTGCGGGCGCAAGAAGTTCCAACATATTTTTAGTATAGCACGAAAGGAACGAGCTTGCAATCTATATGCCAAATCGTTTGCGCAATTTGAAAATAATGATATAATTTTGTTATGATTCCTTATCTTTGTCCGATATGCAAAAGCCCTTTGCTAGACCAAGGGAAAGACGCCGTTTGCAAAAACGGTCATCTTTTCGACCGCGCCAAAGAGGGCTACTTTTATCTTCTGCCTCCAAAATCGAACGCTCCCGGCGACAATGCCGAAATGGTGCGCGCAAGACGAGATTTTCTCGACTGCGGATTTTACGTGCCGTTGGCAAGCGCAATCACAGACGAAATAAACGCGCTCTTTCAACGTCCCGTAACTCTTTTGGACGCAGGGTGCGGAACGGGATTTTATTTGTCCGAAATCATCGAAAAAAGACAAAATGACAAAGACGTTTACGTGGCAATCGACATATCCAAAAATGCCGTAAAAATTTGCGCAAAGCGCAACGAGCGCGCGGAGTGCGCCGTCGCAAGCGTGTACGACGTGCCCGTCCAAAACGATTTTGCGGACGTAATCGTGTGCGTTTTTTCGCCGTTTGCAATGGAAGAATACACTCGGATTTTGAAGAACGACGGAGTGTTGATTTTGGTATATCCGTGCGAAAATCACCTCGTTCAACTGAGAAAAGCGTTATACGAAAACGTACGCGACGTTGCAACCGCACTTCCCGCAAGTTCGCTCGAACTTGTCGACAAAAAGGAAATATCATATTCGTTTAATCTCACAACCTCGAAACAAATCTCCGATTTGCTCACCATGACTCCCTACGTCTACCGTGCTCCGAAGGCGTCAGTCGAAAACGTAAAAAGCAAAACCTGCCTTGACCTCACCGCCGACTTTTGCATGTGTGTGCTCAAAAAAAGTAGCCGTTGACAAATGTCTTGTATTTATATATAATACACTTTGTTAAAAATTAAAAATTCAATCTCATAAGGACGGAAAATTATGGACGAAATCAAACAAGAAGTCGCAACCGACGTCGCAAGCGAAGAAGTCGTTGCCGACGAAACCGCTGCGCAAGCAAGTGAAAACACCGGCAAAAAGAAAATCAAACTTCCCGCATGGCTCCAAAAACTCGTTGACAAAATCAAATCCAACGAAGACGTGCGTCAAATGGTTGTGTTCACGCTTTTCAGTTTCATCTGCGGCGGATCGCAACTTATCATCACCCTCGTTTTGCCCGCGCTTTTGAAGCTCGCTCCCGAAACCAGCGTTTTGAATCAAAGATTCTACGGCTTCGATCTCGGCGCACTAAAAGACGTGTTCGGCTATCCGACGACTTCCGACTTTATCGGCTTTTTGATAGGTTCTATCGTGGGACAAGTCCTCACTTTCGTTCTCAACCGCAAAAAGACCTTCAACTGCACCAACAACGTCATCATCTCCGGCATCATGTACGTCATCTTGGCAGTTACGATCATCTTTGTGCAAACCCTCCTCGGCAGCGCGATTATGACCGCTTGCATGGGCGCAAAACCCGTCGCTCAAACGGAGTTCTTGTATCAGATCTACAACCTCACCGGACAAGCCGTCGGCGGCATCACCGCTCTTGTCATGAGCTTTGTGGGCAACAAATTCCTCGTCATGCGCAACTGGGGCGAAAAGAAAAACAAGAAATCGGAAGAAAACGCTTGCAACTCCGACGATTGCGCTTGCTGCTCTTGCCAAGACTGCCAATCTCAAAATGCAACACAAGATGCCTCTTCCGCACTCGACGAAGCGGCAGCCGACAAAGAATAATCTGCCGACCGAAAACAATCAAACGTTTCAATTTGAAAGCGACGCACTCAATCGTGCGCCGCTTTTGTTTTATCCAAAAATAGCAACCATGCAAAAACAAGCCATTCATGTCCCTGCATCTTGCTTTATGTTTATCGCTATGTACAATTGTGGTATTTTGCCATCGGCTCATACCGCGGCACAAACTTCGGCACGCATGGCGTGAGCTGTGGTATTTCGTCTTCGACTCATACCAATTCAAGAAACTCGGCAGAGTTTCTCTGCCGTTTTATATACAATCTCAACCGTTCTTACTTCGCAAAGGTTGCGATTGTATATAAAAATGCGAGTGACTTTGCACTCGCATAGTTTCTTGGTCGGAGTGGCGAGACTTGTAAGCCGCGCGCCTTGCCTTCGGAAATGCACGCGGCGGAATAGCGATTGTTGCACGGCCAATCGCGTCAGTGTTTGTTTCTGTCGAACCACTTCTTGAGGCAAGAAAGCACGGACAATCTGTCCGTGCTTTCTGTCTGGTCGGAGTGGCGAGACTTGTAAGCCGCGCGCCTTGCCTTCGGAAATGCGCGCGGCGGAATAGCGATTGTTGCACAGCCAATCGCGTCAGTGTTTGTTTCTGTCGAGCCACTTCTTGAGACAAGAAAGCACGGGCAAATTGTCCGTGCTTTCTGTCTGGTCGGAGTGGCGAGACTTGAACTCGCGGCCTTACGGTCCCGAACCGTACGCGCTACCAAACTGCGCTACACCCCGATATAATATATATATTGCTTTTGCAAGTTCCGTAGCGTGTTTGGGAGCGCGTCGCGCATGTCCGCTAGGTCTTGCGTTTTTACAGACGATAATTTTTGACTGCTTTTGCAATATACATCAATTTTGCTATTTTTGCAACAAAAACAAGTCAATTATCTCAAAAAATATCATTTGTGCCGTTATTTTTTTGTTGCGACACAAAAAATCGATTGCAAAACAATCCTTTGTGATATATAATAATTCACGCGATGGAGCTTGGTGTAGTGGTAGCACTTGGGCCTCTGACTCCCACTGTGTAGGTTCGATTCCTATAGCTCCTGCCAACGCAAACACCCTCACTTGTGGGGGTGTTTCTTTTATTCTTTTGCCATTGATGCTTGCATCTAACTGGCAAAAGAATAAAAGAAACATGCACGCAGTGTGTTTGCGTTGAGTACAATCGGAACAGAAAGGAAACACTCTTTTGCGTGCATTACTCAACTAATTTGTATTTTCATATCGAATCTTTATTTGCAAATATTATAAATAAGATTTATAATTAATCAAAAACATCAACGGAGTCATATATGGATCTCAAAAAATATTATCCTCAAATGATACAAACAATTCAAAACGCCGTGCGCATCAAGACGGTGCTTGACAAGCCCGTGCTCGGAGGGCCGTTCGGGCAAGGCAACAAAGATTGTCTAGAATACGTGCTTTCGGTGGCAAAAAATATGGGCTTCCGTACGGTCAATCTCGACGGCTATTGCGGATATGCGGAAATCGGCGAAGGCGATGAACTTGTGGGCATAGTCGGACATCTCGATGTCGTTCCCGAAGGGGACGGATGGAAATATCCCGCCTACTCCGGCGCACTCGAAGAAGGCGCGATTTGGGGCAGAGGCACTTTGGACGACAAGGGCCCTGCGATAATCTCTCTGTACGCAATCAAGGCTCTTGCAGATGACGGATTTAATTTTACAAAACGCGTGCGCGTCATCTTTGGTTGCAACGAAGAAACGGGTTCGAAGTGTATGGAACACTATCTGAAAGTTGACGAACCCATATCGTACGGCGTATCACCCGACTCGGAATTTCCCGTCATTTTTGCCGAAAAAACGATAAACTCTTTTGAAATCAAGGGCACGTCGTCGGACGGCGAAGGAGCAAAACTCGTACGTCTAGACGGAGGAATAGTCATCAACGCAGTCCCCGACGTATGCAAGTTTACAATTGACGCAAACGGACAAAACGCGGCGGATATTGCCGCAAAAATTTGCGACAAATTGAGTAAAATCAACGTTGCGAGCGAGCATGAAATCAACGGTGACGTCATCGACTTTATAGTGCACGGCAAAGCGGCGCACGGCTCCATTCCGCAACTGGGTGTCAACGCAATATCGTTTGCGATAGACGCCTTGAACGGCATCGTAAACAACGACTTCGTGCGCATATACAACAAGTATATTTCAACCGACATACACGGTGAAAAACTGGGTTGTTTTGCCGAGGACGAATACGGCAAGATTGCGGTCAACGTGGGGCTTTGCCGCTTTGAAAACAACGAATTTTCTATCAAAGTCAACTGCCGCCTTCCCTTCTCCATTGACACGAACACGATGTTTAATCGCATAAAAACGACACTTAATCGCGAGATTTGCGCAAAATTCGTTCCGATGAGCGAGTCCGTCGGTTTTAAAATGGATCCCGAATCCGACATGATTAAAGTGCTTTACAACGCCTATCGCGAAGTCACCGGCGACGCCGAGTCCAAGCCTATTTGCACACCTGGCGGCACGTATGCCAGAGAATTTAAAAACTGCGTTGCTTTCGGCCCCGAGATGAAAGGTTACGGCGAAATGATAATCCACCAACCCAACGAAAGATTGTCCTTGAAAGCAATGGAAGCAATCTTTGAAATCTACGTCAAAGCATACGCAGACCTCATCTCGAAAATCAGCTTCAAGCATTGACGCAACATAAATTTTTAATCGATTATAGAAAAAATCGCGATAGATAATTCTCTCGCGGTTTTTCAAAAATAAAACTTTTGTTCTTTCTTTTTGCTTTGAAGAGAGGACAAAAGTCTGTCGTACATATTGCCCAAATAGTACTTCATACTAGGCGACGCTTTGAGTGCGTCCACTGCAATATCGGGAGAAAGCGCGCTGTAAAAATCGTACGCGATGCGGTATCTTTCCGAATAGTTTTCAAGTTTTTCACCGCTGTAACCGTACTTGCTTTCATACTCTTGTTGCTCTTTTTCTTTGGCTTTCTTTTCCTCTTCCGCCGCCTTGACGTATGCGTCGATTTTCTTTTGCCTGTCTTCTTGAAAACTCTCGTTCTTCTTGCGCACGTCGTTGTTATACTTCTCGTATTCTTCGACTTTCGCATCCCTCTCGCTTTTGAGTTTTGCAATAGATTCGTCAAGATCCGCCGCCGATTTCAAGTCAAGTTGTTCGAGGGCGTTATCCTTGTCCCTTTGCAGTTTCGAGATTTCGCTCTCGATGTTTGCAACTTCCCTCGTGTAAGCCTTTTCCACGTCTGTTGCCGATGAAAAGTGCTGTTTGTCAAGTTCGTCTATACGGTTTGTCGCGACACTGCTTCTTCCCAATCCTCGTCTTATAGAGTCGTTGTTGGCTTTCTCTTTCAACTCGTCGTAGAGTTTGGACAAGTTGGAATAGCTGTCGGCAAGGCTCTCTCTTGCGTAAACTTTGTCCTCGTTGAGAGCGTCCACCGCTTCTTGATACTTGTCCTTAATTTTGGTTTGCGATTTATTTTTTTCGCTCTCTATAGCACTTTGCGCCCTTTTCGCAATATCCTCGTCGCTTTCTGGCGCATACTCGATTTCTTTAAGCCCCGATTGCGTCGGAAAGATTTTATCGAAGTCGATTTCCTCGTCTTTCGGCAAGGAATCGTTATACTGTTTTTCAAGTTCTGCCAACCTTTTCGACACGTCGGATTCCTTTTCGAGCGCGCTGTTGATTTTTTGCTGTCTTTCTTCTTCCAGTTGCTTGTCGGTTTTAAACAAGTCCTTAATTTCATCCCACAATGATGACATAAAATCCTCCTATTCCGATTGATTTTCGAGCGCGCTCACTCTTTGAGCGATGCTCTCCGCAGCGGATTTGATTGCTGCCACGCTCTTTTCGAGTGCGGTTATTCTGATCGTCAACTCCTCGATTGAAGATATCATTTCATTGATGTTCATAGTCTGCTCCTTTCCACGTCCACATCGACGAACATAGGCGCGATATGCGCGTTTTGCTGCGCGGTTTTGATTTCAAACGCAATTCTCACGCCACACTTTTCGATTGGCACGTACCGTTGCATATCGCTGCCCTCAACGTTGAACGCGTACCTTTTGCCGTTGAAAATCACGTCGAGTTCTATCGGATATTTCGTAAAAATCGACACTCCTCTCACCGTTTTAAAATTCGGATATCCGAGCATCGTTTCGGGGCTTTTATAGACCTTTTGCGTTGCCGTATCAAAAATTTTTCCGCTCTCGCTCATCATGCCGAGTTTGTTTTTGTTTCCGTCTTGAAAGGTGCAAATCAAGTCCGCGCCGTTTGACGTTTTCACTGCGCAAAAACTTGAAACTCGAACGCCCGACAGCACGGAAACGTCCTTGGTTTCGGTGTCGTAGCGCACGACGGCGTTGTTGCCGTCTCCTCCGAACTCATCAACTTTGCACGCAAGATAATACTTGTTTTCAAGGTATCCGGCACACGTTTCGCGCTTGTCTTTCGCAAGAGGAAATTCCTTTCCGACTTTCACCGCGTCATAGCCGTCGAAGGCATAAACGCCGTCCTCGGCGCAAAACATAATTTTATCTCCGCATAGCACAATCGAATCTTTATATATACGTCCCGTATCGGTAAACACCTTTTTCATGATAAAATCGTTTTGGTCTCCGTATGCGGTAAGCCTGAAAATTCCGTAGTCCCTGAACACGTATAGATAGTTTAGGAAGGACACGACTTTGATTGCTTTCCCGAGGTCGTCGGCAAAGCTTATATAGCCGGCTTCGGTTGGAGATACTTTCCAATTTGCCGGGTCGAAGTCGTCTGAAAACCACACTTGATTGCTCACTCCGTTCACCGTGCCGAACACCCTTTCGTTGTGCACCGCAATAGATGTAAACTTCGGCGCGTTCGTGCAGTACGTCACCGTCGAATCGTTGACGATGAAGAGTCCGTCGTCCGAAGACGACATAAGCAAAACGTCGTTGCTTTTATAGTTGTAGCTCACGCCCTCGACGTCGCCCGTCAAATAGAAGTCGACAAGTTGAGTCCATTTTGAAGCCTCCGAAAACATCGTCGTGTACCAAACGCTCCCGTCCGCCAAAATCGCAACGAGGCGGTCGTCCGAGTATTTCGTTTTGCCGAGTATTTTGCGATAATGAAAAGTTTTGACAATTCTCTTGTCCGAAGCAAACGTCGGATACGCGTGTCTGTCCACACTCGGAAAAGCGTAATATCCGCTTGCCGTATCCACGCCGATTTTTCCGTTTATCACGCCTTTTTCAAAAGCGAAGTTTTGGCACGACTTTGCGTATTCGAGCCCGAGGACAGCTTCGTCTTGCGAATTGACTATGCCGTCAAATCCCAGCCTGATTCTTTTTTTATACGTCCCAACTTCTCTCACGCCTGCCACCTCCTAGCTTTGACGCGAACGTTTTTGCCCTTGTATCTCAGCACTCCGATTTGCGCTCTGAAATCGGAGTCGAAACTTTTTGCAAGGTCGAACGTTTTGTTTTGAAAGTAGTATTCGCCGAGTGCGCCGTCGGACAGTGCGCCTACGGTAAGTCGCATATCGTTTATCTCGTCCGTATAAGCAAGCGGCGCAGACGGCATATACGCATACGTGAGTTGAGCCTCGCCCTCTATATCGCAATACACCCCGTCCGCTCCCGAAAAGAAACTTTGCTTTCGGTTGTTTTTGACAACCTTGACGGGATAAAGGATTTTTTTCGTCAAAGCGGACGAGTTGACTTTTCCGCCCGAAAAATTCACCGTTTCCGTATGATACAGCGGCAAATATTCGCTCACGATTTCTCTATATATAATGTTTATCGAAGCAAGCAACTTGTTTTTGAGTTCGGTCTGTTGCTCATCGAGCGTTTGCTCGTTTGAAAAGTCGGTTTGTCCCATTTTGACGAGGCACTCGCCGACAACGTCTTTGATTTTCATATTATCCCTCCGCAGCGGCAAGGATTTTATCGCGCGCCTTACTTGCTTTTTCCATTTCCAACCGCGCGTTTTCCTCCTCTATTTCCGCAATGATTTTTTCGAGGTTTTCGAGCCTGGTCTTTCTTGCGTAGCTCAACGCTCTCGCGTCCAGACGCTCGAAGGGCAATGCCATTTGCATTGCCCCGTTTGCGTAGATTTCGTATCTGTTCTTTTTCCGATTGAAGAAAAGATCATATCTTCTGTCTATGCTTTTCAGTCGTTTTGAAATATCGAACAGATCGTGATTGATTTTTTCAAGTTTCATCTCACACCCACCCCGCAACGAGCGTGATGTCTTTGTTGACGGCGGTTGCGAAGTTGTATTCCGCGCCGTTGAGATTCCAGCAGTCGAAAGATTTGCCCGTTTTCGTAGGAGCGGTGGGTTGCACTGCCTTTTGACCGGGTGCGACCATTTGCGTAGGCACCGCGCTGCCGCCGTTCGAATCGAAGGTGACGTAATAGTAGTCCACGTCGCTGCCGGTAAAGGTGAGTTTTGCCTGTCCCATAGGTCTTTCGCAAAGCAAGTCGGCGTACTTTACGAGAGTTGCGCTGTAACACGCCTTGCCGGCAACCTGATGAAGCACCGTACCGCCCTCGCCTTCGAGCCAACGCCAATCGCAAAGTTGATGAAGTTTGAAATCCTGACTGTTGAGCAAATACATATCGTTGTCGCCCACAAATCTGTCCGCGACGAAAGGAATACCCGAGTAGGACAACGCCTTATAACCGCCGTCGAGAGTGAGATAGTCGATGTTGGTACGGTTTTTGCAAAGTGCGTCGACGTATTGTTTTCTCATCTTATAGGACGCAACGATAAAGTCGATTGCGCCGCCCGACGTTTCTTCGACGGCGTCGATAGCGTCTTGAATCGCACCCACGCTCACCGCTCTCGCAATGGTTTTGGTGTAAGGTTTGAGGAAGGAATAATCGCTTCTTTTAAGTCCGTAGATATATTCGCTGTTGCCGAATATTGCTTCGAGTCCCGTGATTTCGTTGCCTTTGGAGCCTTGCACGTACACCTTGCAGCCCGCGCCTAGTGCGCTTTGAGCGGATTGAGAGAGCGTAACGATTTTGTTTTCTCTGTCGATTGAGGTGATTCTGCCGCCCGAAATATTTGCGTCCTTGACGCCTGCGGAAGAATAAACGTCGACGGTCATACCTTCGATAAGCCCTTTGATGTCGTCCACTTGGATTTTATTCTTTGCGCCGGTGGTATTGGTGACGGTTGTTGCCAAAAGTCCGCTGCCGTCGCCGTAGAGCATACGTCCGAAATTAAATTTGCTTGCTTTGAGCAAACCGTCCATTTCGGCGTTAAGCAAGTTTACGAATGCGCCGGCATTGTTTTGAGATGCACGGATAGCCTTGTCGGAAAGTTCGATTTTGCCGAAAAGGTTTTTGAGCGTGAGGGTAAATTGAGCGTAGTTGTTTCCGCCGCTTTGAGGAAGATTGTCGTTTTCCTCTCCGCTGCCCACGCCGCCGTTGATTCCGTAAGGCGCAAGTTTTTTGACTTCTTTGCCCCACACGTCCGCAGAGGTTTGACCGATTTTTGCAAGGAGGGGATTTACGCCCACGTTGAGTTGATCGGCAAGCACGCCGAGATAAAAGGTTTTCAGAGCCTTATCCGCAGTTGAGATTGTAACCATAATTTTTCATTCTCCTGTTATTCGTTATTTTTCAAAAACATTCTTCCGGCCTCTTCTATGCTTCTGATTTTTTTCGAGGGCGCGACGCATTGCATACCGTTTGCCGACAAGGTTATCGGCGGTTGACCGTCTTTAAGACCTTGCAGGTATTCGTTTATAATCGCGTCTTTCACCTTGCTCGACGAAAGCACGTAGTCCTTCAAAAATTGTCCGTCTTGCATAAGTTGCTCGGGCGTTCTGAACTTGTCGATAAGCACCTTGACAAGAGCCACGCTCAAACAGTTTTTATCCCGTTTGAGATCGGGCTGTTCCATGATTTTGATTGCGATGTCTTTCGCAAACGGTTTTGCGGACGGGGTTTCGTCGAAAAACTTATCCGCCGCAGCCTTGAAAGACTCCTCGTCAAAATCTTGCTCGTCATTGCTCGCTTCCAGCGTTTTGAGCTTTTGCGATTTTTTGGTGAACTCTTTTTCAAGTTCGAGATACGCTTTTAGCAACTCTTCGGGGTTTTTGAATTTGCCGAAAGTTTGTTTGTTGTCTTGTTTATCCGTGCCGTTTTCGTTGCTTGTCGGCACGTCGTTTATTATCGTTTGAGTTTCGCAAATCGGCGTTTCACCTGCCGTTTTTGCCTCGATAAACTCATTGTTTTGTGCATTTTCGGACAAAATAGCATTTGCTATTTCATTTCCGACGTCGATTGCGCCTTTTGATTCTATGCCCTTGATTATTGCCTCTTCAATTTGCTTGTCCTTCATTTTTTATCTCCTCTTCAAATCTTTCTTCGAGCGCGCTCACGCCGTTTGAAAATCCCAAAAGCTCGGTGTGTTTGGCAATATGTTCCGCCACTCTGTCGCGCAACTGTTTGTCTTGCGTGCACTTCGAGGACACGCACATTCTCACGTGCTCCGCAATATGAATCGCGTGGTCGTCGTAGAAATCGCACGCAACGTCTTTTTTGAGCATATCCATATTTTCTTTGAGAGCTTTCTTTCTGTGCATCTCGTCGTTGTTTCTGCCGTCCTCCCAGTTTCCGAAGCCCAGAATTTCAAAAAGTTTCGACTTTGTAGACGTCGTCAATTTTCCGTTTTCGTCGGCAAAAAGACCGAGTTTCAAAAGGTCGTACACCATTGCGCGTCTTGCCGACAGTGTGTCCTCGATGTCGCTTATCGTGTCGAAAACTATATCTTCGCTGTCGATGTTCCCGGCGCAAAAGGATGCGATTTCCACCTCGCCGTTTTCGCCCGTGATACGCTTCACTCTCGGCACTTTGGCATACTGGCGATATAGGCGCAACACGTGCTTGCCTATGCGTTTTATACACTCTCTCAAGCTGTCCGCGGTGAGTGCGATTCTCGTGTCGTCTTGCTCCAAAAGCAGAGAAATTGCCGTGCCCGACGCCACGTTTGCAGGCACTTGCGAATACGTCGTAACCTCGCTCACGCCGCTTATCATCACAAATTCGTTGAGCAGTTTTTCTTCCTCTTGCGAAAACTCGCTCGGCACGTGCGTGGGAGAAATAACTCTGGGCGGAGTGCTGCCTTGCCTATACACAACGACTTTTCCCGGCGGCAAGCCTTCTTCTTGCAAATCGTCCGTATCGACCGAGCCGTCCTCAACCGCAAACACGCCCACTGCCATACGGTTCATATACTCGTGTTTTCTGTTTTTGACGGTGTTGTACGCACGTTGAACGGGTATGATTCTTTCGACAACGGACGTTCCGAAAAAGTTGGTGAGATTGTCAATGCACGTCATCTTTGCAAACGGATATCCTCTTTGCCCATCCTCTCCGTTGAGATAGGGCATATCGCCTCTGAAAATCAACGTATCGCCGGCAACTATGGTAAGTCTGCCGTTCGGACAATCGCTCGTCGGTTTTTCGTATTTTTCGATAACCACGACCGCGTTTTCTTTCTTCTCGCTCACGATTTTGGGTATGGATGCGGTATATCCCAATCCTCCGCCCACGTCGGCGTTGTCAAAGGAAAACACGTTGACTTCTCCGCCCTTGACGTTGCGTCCCCATATGCTTTTCACCTCTTGTTCGGTGAGCACTTTTGCGTGGATGATAGACGATTGCTTGTCGATATCCGTGATTGCGATGTCTTCCGGGAAAATCTCGAACGGCGGACAAAGCGCGATGGTCACGTCCCCTTCCTTCACGTTGCCGTCCGCGTCGAGAGAGTGTCCCTTTTGCGCGTCCCACGTGATTTTGAAAAACGCACTGCCCGTAATTTCACTCCACGTATTTGCAAGCGCAAGTTGAGAGGAAAAGTCGTTTTCCTTACACACGGCGTCTATGAGCTTTGACGCAAGCGCGGCGGAAGCGACGTCGTCATCGTCCGCGGTTGCGGGGCGCACCTGCGCTTTTGCCTTGACTCTGCCCAATTTCGCAAGCCTTGTTTCCAAAATGGGCGCAATGTGATTGAACACTTCTCGCTCTTGCCAGAAGTATTCCTTGCCCTGCTCCTCTATATCTCCCTTCGAAGATATTTGCGCAAACTGATTGCCGACCACAAAATTCATGTTAAGCCGCCAATTCAGCTCGACCGCTCGCCTTGCTTCTTGCCTTTTCTTGAAATCCGCGGTTATATCCGCCACGATTTTTTGTTCTCTTTCAGACATAAAACTCTCCTGTATTCGATTTTTTGCTATAAAAAAAGCGACGTCGTCGCTTTCACTTTTTGATTTCTTTTCTTATATCGTCTTTGATTTTTTCGATAATTCTTTGCTTTTCTTTTTCAAGCTCCTCGTCGCTCAAACTCGACATATCCTTGTCGGCTGCGATATCGAGATACGTTTTGAGCGCGCTCGAATCGGGCGGACAATATTTCTTGACGATTTTCTTTTTTGTCAGCACAAAATCGCCGTCCTCTTTTACGGAATACTCCTCCTGCACCTCGTTGTACCTATACCCCTTTGCCCTTTTCAAAAGCGACTTTATCAAATCTTCATCCATCTTTCCCTCCTGCACTCACGCATCAATTTTTCCTTGTCGGTCTGTATTTCGGATTTAGGCGGAAGAGGCGGCTTTTGAGGACGAGGTCTGCTCATAACGAAGTATCGCAACTCGTCAAGAGCGTGGTCGTCAACCTTCTTCGGTCTGTCGCCGTTTCCCCACCAATAACTTTTGAGTTCTCGTATAAGATTCACGCAGTTTTTAAAAATATAGATTTTCGGCGGTCTTTGCTCAAACAAGGACTTTATCCGCTGAATACCGCTGTATAAATCCTTGTTTACGTTGGTATTGACAACAATTCCCCTTTCGCAAAACAGTTCCGCCACACTCTTTTGAGAGGCAAGCGTCCTTTGGTTTGCCGCGCTGTCGATGAGTGCGTGCAGTCGTCCTTTTTCGTCGCGTTTCCAACCTAGTTTATTTGCAATCGCATTGATTTTGTCAACGTGGAAATCCACAGATTGCCCCGCCTCGAAATGCTCTGCGACCACGTATATATTGCCGTCGAAATCCACCGCGTAAAAGTGGCAACTCGTGGGATTGGTAAGCCCCGGATCTATGGACAAATCGCACTGCCATTCCTTCGGCACGTCGAATGGTTCGATGACGTGAACGTTCTGGTCGAATTCCGGATAAACAAGACCTTCCGCCGTAGAGAATTTGCCGAATCTTCTCGACAACTGGTCTTGCTTCGACACGGTGCTTTCCATTGCTTTTATTTCGCTTTTGTCGAGATAGGGATTGTCGTTCCACTCCATATACTCGCACCATACTTCAGGGCTTTGAGAAACATTCATCTCTATTTCGTCATACACCCATGTGAGCCCTTTGAGCGGAGTCATAGTGCCGAATATGTCGCCCTTTTTGTCAAACACTCTCATTCGGCACTCGTCGTATATATCTTTCGGCGGTTCTTCGTCAAACCACACAAAATCCAACGACGTGCCTTGAAATTTTTCTCTGCCCTGATCGCAGGATTTGAAGCCGATTTTGCTCTTTCCTCCGAAGGCGTTTTTCACGACGATGTAGTCAATCACTCCGTATTCGGGTGCGCCTCGCTTTCCTTCGAGCATAACTATATCTTCTATATATCTTGGCGCAAGGTATTTGAGAACTTTTGCCTGCGCAACGTCGCGTTGCACCTGCTGCGACACACTCACCACCCAACCGAAAACGTCGTCGCGATTTTGCCGAAACGGGTGAATTCCCCTTGCAAGCCACACACATTCCACTGCGCCGCACTCGGTTTTCCCCGAGCGGTTTCCTCCGAAAACCCATCTGTTTCTTTTTTGCGCGCGGTGAAATGCCATTTGCTTCTCGTGCACTACGTCCTTGTTGTAGTTTGCAAGTGCGTCGCGACTTCTTGCGTCTATTTCTTTTTGAATTTTTATAAGTTGCAAAATTGCACAGTCGTCTTTCATGCCCAAAGAATAAGCCTCGAATCTCGCAAAAAACAAACAATTATGCCACCTTATTTTCAAGAATGCGACAAAAAAAGCGTTGAAAAGTTGTATGGAAAGACTTTCAATTTGGCAAAGATTATAGTATTATATTCGTATGGAAAAAAGATGCTCGACAAATCTATCCAAAAAAATTCTCTTGACGCTTGCGCTTGTTTTGACAAGCGTCGCGCTTTCGGTGTGCGTGCTTATGGGCATACTCTTGCCCTATTCCATTGCATATGCCGACTCCACTCAAAACGTGCTGGTTGCCCCGGTATCCAACCTCGAAGGCAACGCCTATGCGATTGCTTCCACGCTTGAACTTACCAACGGAGACGACACTTTTTTGATCCCCGAAAGCTATTACATCACCGATATAAGCTCAAAAGCGGTCGTTCCGCAATACTATCAAGTCAAATACTGCGGCATGGATTTTTATTTCAAAGCGGAAACTCGTCCCTCGACGTCAACTGTGACCTTCCAAGACGGAGTATCTCCTTCCCCCGACCTCCGATTGACGCTGAAAGCGGAATCTTTGCAATTGTCCGGCGTTGAAATCACCGCCGACTACACGATAAAGTTTTTGGGTTATCACACAACCGACTCAACGCAAATCTACGTTGTGGCGATGCTTGACGGCGATGCGCTTTTCGGTTTTGCACCTCGCGATTCTTTTGAAGATTTCGTCGTGCCCTATCACCCGATAACGCAAGCGGAGCGCGACAGACTCATCAACAGCAAGCCCGCGCCCGATCCCGAAAAAGGCGACATAATCCCCAACACGTCGCTTGCTCTTCGCATAATTCTCATCATCGGCATAGCCGTGCCTGCGATAATCATTGCGATTCTTCTCTTCAAGCCCTCGAAAAACGACCGCACGCAAGGCAAAAGCGTAATGCGCTCGGAGCGTCGCAAAAACGATTTTGACTACGATTCTTCGCGCACATACCGTGATGACCGCTACGACAACGAGCGCAACGATTACGAAAGAGGCGGCTCTTATCAAAACAATTATCCGCAAGGCTACGATTCTCGCCGCGACGACGATTATAGACGCTGATTTCACCCTCGCCGCTCGCAAAACTTTCTTTTCGCGGTTTGACAAAAAAAGCAACTTGCAAAACACATACCTTGTAGTTCAAAAAGCAACTCACAATTTAAACTCAACCGCAAAAACGGCAACAAAAAAGTCCCTTGATTCATCAAAGGACTTTTCTTTTTTTGCCGTGTTACGTTTGATTGCCTATAAACAATCTCATTCTTCTTCGGGATTGCTCGAACCTATGCCCACAACGCCGTCTACGGGCATTGAAAACGCAATTCCGTGCGCGGGAGTGTGCGTGCCGACGCTTCTGTACAATGCGCGCAACACGTCGTCTTTGATGGCGTCGTCCACCAGAATCATAATCATTTCTTTTTCGGGTTGAATTTGAATATGGAACGCCTTTTCCGCCTCGATATTGGCAGTGCCTCTTGCGCTCAACACAGTGCCGCCTCTTGCGCCCACCGCTCTTGCCGCGTCCATAGTTTCGTCGGCGAATCCGTCGTTGATTATACACACGATAACGAAGTGTTGTTTACTCATTGCTGTTTTCCTCCTTTACGGTTTTGAGGTTGTTGCTCAAAAATCCGTATGCGGCAACGCCGATCATGCTTGAAAAAGGCACGGTAAAAGCAATGCCTTTCCCTTTTTTGATGGTGTTGAATTTTTCGTTGAGCGTCACAAGCGCGTCTTTTGCGTTCTCTTGCTTGATGACGCTGAATATAGCGGTTTTGGATTGGTCGTTCCACACCGAAAGGCTCAACATCTCGGCGTTTGCAGTGCCCCTTGCGCGCGACGTCCATTGGAAGTTGACTTCAAAGGACGATTGCAAAAGGTCGGTGTAAAACTCCGCTTTGTTGTTGGGAACGATGCTCACAAGCAATTCCAACTTGCCTGAATTGACCTTTTGTGCGTTGGAAGGGTTTTTGACGTTTTGGATATCGGCTTTGATTTCCGCGCCCTTGGCAGCCACTTTTTTCGCGACTTTTTTGACTTTTTTCACAATTTTGTCAGCCATATGCCCTCCTTACGTAAAATCGATGATTTGTTCGTCGTCGGCGTCGAGGATGCGGCGCATAACGATTTTTTCTTTGACTTTTGCCGTTGCAACCGCTCTGAAACCGAGAAGCTGAATGGTGATAAGCGGCGTCATTGCGACCATTGCCACGATACCGAACGCAAGGTTCAAAACTTCTTGTTCGCCGCAAAGCACCGCGCATGCGCCCACCGCAAACGGCAAGATAAAGCTCGAAGTCAACGGACCGCTTGCAACTCCGCCCGAGTCGAACGCGATTGCCGTGTAAATCTTTGGCACGAAGAAGGAAAGTCCCAGCGAGATGAGGTAACCCGGTATCAGATAATAAAGCAGCGAAAATCCGTATATAATTCTGATTACGCTAAGTCCGATTGAAATTCCCACACCCAGCGACAAAGCGATGAGCATCGACTTTTTGGACACCGCGCCGTTGGTGATTTGTTCCACTTGCTTGTTGAGCACGTGCACGGCAGGCTCCGCAAGCACGACCACAAGACCTATCACAAACGCAAACACGATGAGCAAAGGCTTCGAATACTCCGCTATTTCCGCACCGAGCTTGAAGCCTATGGGCATGAAGCCGACCTTGACGGAGGTGAGAAACACCACAAGTCCTACGTAGGTATAAACGATGCCGATGCCGATTTGAAGAAGTTTTTGCTTTGGCAATTTCAAAACGGTAAATTGCAAAATCAAGAAGAACACCACGATAAGTCCGAGCGCAATCAGCACTTCGAGCGCAACCGCGCCTAGAGCGGGCGCAAAGTTTGCGCCGAGATTGGCTTCTACGGAGTAATCGGGAAGCGTAAACGACATATCGCCGCTAGATGCAAGCGAGAGTGCCATGACCGCAATCATAGGACCTATCGAGCAAAGCGCAATCAGACCGAAGCTGTTTTCCTTTGCGTTTCTACCTCCGGTGTTCAACGCAACGCCAACGCCGAGTGCCATGATAAAAGGAACGGTTATCGGTCCCGTCGTGACGCCGCCCGAGTCGAACGCCATGGGCAAAAACACGCCCTTGTCGTTTTCAAACATAATCGCGGTGAGCGCGAAAAGCACCATATAAAAGAAAATCAAAAGAGCGGATAAATCTTTTCTGAAAACGATTTTCGATATTGCGATAACCAAAAACAGACCTACTCCGACACCTACCGTCACGATAAGCACGGTGCTGTTCATGACCGCCTTAACCTGCTCTGCAAGCACGCTCAAATCGGGCTCGGCAACGGTGATAAGCACGCCCATCGCAAAGCCTACGCCAAGCAAAAGCGGCAGTTTTTTCGACTTTGTCAAGCCTGCGCCGACCTGCTCGCCCATAGGCGTCATTGCAAGGTCAGCCCCCACGTTGAAAAGCGCGATACCCAAAATGAGCATAATCGCCGACACGACGAAGGTTACGATTTCTTTGGTTGTAAAATCGGTGATGGGAGTTACGGCAAAAATAAGCACGATAACCGCAACCGGAAGCACTGAAAAAAGCGACTCTTTCAGCTTTGAAAGAGTGTTCATGCCAATGCTTTTTGCCATTGACTTTTGGGCAATAAAGTCCTTTTCTTTTTCCATACTTCTCATAAACGATATTCTTTTTCTTTTGCGGATATTATTATGCCATAAAACGCGGCGTCTGTCAATCTTGCCAAAAGGCAACTTCCATACTCAAAACCATACGGACAGATTGTTAAAACTGTATTAAAGTAATACAATTGTACGAATATTTTTTTCCTGTTCCGCCAAATCGTCAAAACGCTTGACTTTTATCTATAAAATTCTTATCTTTTGATATACATGCGGAAACTATGTTTCCGAACGGGTGAACGTATGAAGAAAATCGCAATCGACAAAAATCAAGCCACCTACATCTCAAAATTTTTGATTCTCATGGTCATTTTGGCTTTCGTGAGAGCGTTGGCTGCATATTTATTTATCAACCCCAACGGCTTTGCGCCGGGGGGAGTGGGAGGCATAGCCGCAATCATTCACTACGCTGCCGAACGCAGCACCAACCCCACGATTTACAAATTGTCGTCGTCATTGTTCGATCCGGGCATCTTTACGATCATTCTCAACGTCCCCCTCATTATCGCGGCGTTTTGCGTGCTTGAAAAGAAGTTTGCAATCAACACGACGATTGCGGTGCTTTTCTACTCGGGCTTCGTATACATGCTCGGTGCGGTAAAGTGCCCTCAATACTATGCAAACGGCAACTACGGCCTTATGCTCATCGCGGCTCTTGCAGGCGGGGCGATTGCAGGCGTATCAATGGGCTTTATGCTCCGTCAGGATTTGAGCATAGGCGGCACGGACATCATCGGCAAAATCCTTTACACGCACAATCCGGCGGCGCACGCACACTGGTGGATTATGATGTGCGACTGCGTCGTTGCGGTGGCATCGGGATTCTTGGGACTTATCGGGCTTGACAAGAGTGCGGGGGCAACCGCGATATTGACAAGCATGTTGTCGCCGGTGCTCTACTCTTTCATCTCGCTCTTCACGCAATCCAAAGTTTGCGACATCGTCGAATCGGGCTTGCTCTCGTCCTTGGTTTTCACAATCATCACGGACAAGTCGGACGCAATCGCGCACGAGTTGTCCGTTCAACTCCATAGAGGCGTCACCATCACCAAATCCGTCGGTTACTACACCGGCAAGGAACACAACGTCATCATCTGCGTTACCTCCAAAAAACAAGTCAACCGTGTCAAAGACATCGTCAAAGCGTGCGATCCGCAAGCGTTTATGTACATCACTCAGGCAGGCGAAGTTTCCGGCAAAGGCTTCACGGGCGGCAGAATTCTCAAAAACGGCGAAGTGGAAAAAATCGATATGTCCGACATCATTCCCTCCGAGCATTTGCACGACAACGACGCAGTGACTGCAAGCGAAGACGTCAACGTCTTGCAAACCATTCAAACGGTTGAACCGCAGGCAGAGCAAATCGCAACTTGCGACGCTCAAACTGAAAACAAAGACTAAAAAACATCGAAAGTTTAAAACATAAAAAAACGAGCGACAAATCTTCGCTCGTTTTTTTTTAGCTATTGAAATTTATATATACGTTAATATAAACGGCACCATAAGCTTATGCGTTTCGTTGGCGTTTTAGCGGTGTGCTTTCTTATGCGATCTCCGCTTAAATTTTGCGAATTACCTTTGGCAAATCACCGTTTTTTACGCTTTTTCGGCATTATATCGCAAGTATTTCTTTGGGACTGTCAACGATGAGTTTTGCACCGCACTCTTCAAGACGCTCTCGTCCCCTGAATCCCCAGCTTACACAAACGCAGTCCAGCTCGGAATTGATTGCGGTCTGCACGTCCACTTCGCTGTCGCCGATATAAAGAGTTTCGGCTTTGTCGGCTTCGAGCGTTTGAATCACTTTGTTTACGGAATCGGGATATGGCTTTGCTCTCACATCGTCGCGCTGTCCCACGACAACATCAAAAAGTCCGTCGAAATAATCGCGCGCAAGCTCTTGCACCGCGCTGTCCATCTTGTTTGAAACGACGGCGAGTTTTTTGCCGTGCGTTTTCAGCTCTTTAAGCAATTCGATTATGCCGTCATACGGTTTCGTATGGTCGGCGCAATGATAAAAATAATGTTGCTTGAAAACGTCCAACACCGCAAGCGTTGTCTTTGCGTCTGTGTTTTTTGGCACGCTTTTTTCTATAAGGCGTTTTACTCCGTTGCCCGTTCTGTCGGCAACCTCGCCTATCGACAGCGTGGGAAAATCGAACACGCTCAAAGCGTAATTTACACTTATGGCAAGGTCTTGCTCCGTGTCCAGAATCGTACCGTCCAAATCGAAGATATAAAGCTCGTATTTCATTGTCAACGTATCATCCCTCGTTGTTGCGGACTTATTTTTGGAAAAGCCCTTCTTTCATCATATATTGATTCATTTCTTCTATGTTTTCGCTCTCGAATTTTCTCATGCGCTGAACTTTTGCCGGGATACCCGTAACAAGCGTAAAATCGTCCACGCTCTTTGTGACGATTGCGCCCGTACCGACAACCGCTCCCGTGCCGAGTTTCACGCCGGGAAGAATTGTCGCATTGGTGTACACCTTTGCGTACGCGCCGATTTCCACGCCGTTGTACTCTCTTTGCATATGGTCGTGTTCGCTGTGCGAATGTGTGAAAATTTTGACGTACTCGGTGAGCATTGCAAAGTCGCCCATTTTGACGCCGCCCTTTGTGTCGATATAGCAGCCCGCATTCCAGCTTACGTTGTCGCCGACTTCGAGACGATGACCGTAATTGAATCTGCACCCCTCGTTTGCGACGAAACCGTCACCGCATTTTTTGAAGAGTTTTTTTGCGACGATTTGTCTGAACGGCACTGCAAAATTGCAGTTTACGCCAAGCGGAACTCTGTCGATGCTGTCCCACAAAACATGCAAATTGCGTTGTTCTTCGGTATAGGGGTCTATATCGCCCATAGGCATATAATCTCCCCAAAGCCTGAACGACTTCAAATCCTCGGCGGTGTAGTCGTTTATACCGATGAGATTTAAAGCCTTCACCGCGTTTTTTGAATCCATACCGTCGTTTGCAAGTTGCTCGATTTTTTTCAATCTTTCGTCAATGGTCATAATTCTGCCTTTATCTATGCGTTTCGTACATACAAAACGCCTATATTGTCATTTCAAAGTCTTTTTCATCTTATTCGACGTCGAATTTGTACGTCGTGTGCGCTTTGTACGTCTTGCCTTTTTCAAGCTTTATACTCTCGAAAGCGGGCACGTTGCACGCATTGGGATAACCTTGCGTTTCCATACAAAACGCCGATTGATAGCCGTAAACTTTTTTGCCCTTGAGCCCGCCTAGGAAGTTGCCTGTGTAAAATTGCATACACGGTCTATCGGTAAATACGCTCATTTTTATGCCGCTCTTTTCGCCTTTTGCGGTTGCGACTTTTCTGAAACCTGTGCCGTTTAAAACGTAGTTGAAGTCGTACCCTCTTGCAATTTCAAGCATATGCTCGCTTGCTTTTATATCCTTGCCGATTGTTTTCCCCTCGGTAAAATCAAACGCCGTGCCGACGATATTTCTCTTCTCGCCGTGAGGTATAAGCTCGTCGTCGACGGTGGTAAGCTCGTTTGCGTCGATGCTCACTTTGTGTCCGAGTATGCTTTCGAAGTCTCCGTCAAGGTTGAAATAAGCATGGTTTGTGAGCGAGCAAAGCGTATCGCCGTCCGCACTCGCTTCATATTCGAGCGAAAGCGCGTTGTCGTCCGATAGCGAATAGGTTACGGACACGTTGAGATTTGCAGGGTATCCCTCTTCTCCGTCCTTTGAAACTCTTGACAATTTCAGTCCTTTTCCGTCGATGATTTCGGCACTCCAAAGTCTTGAATCGAATCCGACTTTTCCGCCGTGCAAATGATTGTTGCCGTCGTTTTTGAAGAGGTTGTATTCCTTGCCATCGAGGGTGAATTTCGCGCCGCCTATACGGTTGCACACCCTGCCGATAACGGCGTTGAAATAGGGGTTTTCGCTCATAAATCCGTCGGGATTTTCAAAGCCTGCAACCACATCGACAAGGCTGCCGTCTTTGCACGGAACGCAAAGATTTGCAATGCGCGCGCCGTAGGTTATAATCACGGCATACGCGCCGTTTGCGTTTTCGATTTTGTAACTTTCAATGCCGTTTTCGCTTGTTGCGAGATAAGAAATTCTCATAGCGCACCTTTATTTTCGTTTTCGATTTTGTTTGTTGCGAGTTTTTTTATCGTGAGGTTGAAACTTATATCCGTGAGCGTCTTTATCTCGTCCTCGTCAGCGTCGGCAAGCACAACGCTTATCCAGTTTGCCTTGTTCATGTGATAGGCGTGATAAATCCCATTGTCTTGGCAAAACGACGACACGAGCGACGGAGGACATTTGAGGTTTACGACGTCGACGACGCTCTCGTCCTTTTCTCCGAGTCGAGATTTCGGGATGTCCATAACCAGCGCAAACCACTTTTTGCCGAGCGGATGTCTGAACACCGCATTAGATTTGTCCTGCCACGGAAAATCGGGTTCTATGCCGTATGTTTCGAGTATATGTTTTTCAAACTCTCGTCTTGTCATGTTTTATCTTTCGACTTCCACCAAAACGTCGTTGTTTACGTTAAGTTCTTCTAGCGTAGACTCAAAAAGTTTGCCTTTGAGCGCAAGCATTTTTTGATTGTCCAGCGACGCTGTCGGGAAATATTGTCTCTCCGAATGTTTGACGTCAGCAAAGAACGAGTCGAACGTCCACTCAAGCGTGAGCATGTGTATATCGCCCACCGTACCGTATTTCTTTTGCAAGCCTTTGAGAATCGTCCATGCGCCTGAATCGTAGAGTTTTTTCTTGCAAGCGTCTCTGCGCTCGGTTTCTTTTTCAAGGAATTGGTCGTACGCCATAGGCATACCGCAATAAACGTCGATGACAACGCCCTTGTCCGACAGATACTGCATGCAGTCGGCAACCACTTCCGTCGTCGAACGTGCGCCTATGCTCTCGCCGACGTTTTCGATCGTGTCGCCCTTTATGCCGCCGAACATACCGCCCGTGAATAAATCTCCCAAATACGGATCGGCATACGTCATTCTGGACGGCAAACAATTTGCGCCTATTATGCCCTGCTCGACCATTTTTGAGAGCAGATACGCCGTTGCGGTGGACGAGTGCGCGCCGTAGCTGTGGGACACGAATCTGATTTCTTTGTCGTAGTCTTTAAAGCATGCGGCAAACTCTCTTGCAAATCTGCACGCAACCGAGTGGCTGTCATCAAATCCCATCCATATATAGTTGAAAAGAGCGGGCAAACTTTGCGCGAATTTGCTATAATCGAGGGCGCAAAAGTTGTAGCCCGCCTCGATGATTTTCGGCGCAAATTCGTCTGCGTTGTGGCAAATTTCACCGTCTTTAAATCCGCTTGCTTCGGGAAGCCAGCCGTGGAAAAACGCAACCGTCGGTTTGTTTGTGTCAAAATAGTTCTCGCCTATGTTTTCGTTGTATCTTTGATAAGTTCCGTCGCTTGCGTAAAAATACAGTCCTATAGGACTTGACGTATCGACGGACAAATCTCTTTCCATTCTAACGCCTTTGTCGTCGGGCACGTCGTTGCATGCGACAAGCACGCAGCAAAGCAGCATAATCAGCACCAAAACACACGACTTTTTTCTCATAATTCCCTCTTTTTCGTTTGCAGTCAAAGCAACCATATTTCGCTTTTGCAAACTTATTTTATTTTTTCAAATCCATCACGCAAAGCACTTCGACGTTGCTCGTTTGCGGAAACATGTCGAAAGGCGAAACTCGCTTAATTTCGTAGTTTTGCGAAAGGATTTTCAAATCTCTCGCAAGCGTTTGCGGATTGCAACTGACGTAGACGATTTTGTCGATTTTTGCCGATATTGCGCCGTCGAGCACCGCTTTGTCGCAACCTCTTCTGGGCGGATCGAGCACGAGAGCACATGATTTTTTCGACGTTTTTTCCACTTTTTCGCCAAGATAATAAGGCGAAGACGTGATTTCGTCGGGCAATTTTTCTTCCTTTTCGTCATCGGGTTGCGCCTTTGAAGCGTTTTCAACGTAATTCAAAACGTCGTCGCACACGCACTTCACTCTGCCGTCAAGTTTCAAGGATTTCATAAGTGCGTTTGCGTTGTCAACCGCACTCGGTTCGATTTCGACGGATATTATATTTGCATTTTTAAGCCGCATTGCGATTTGCGCACTCAAAAGTCCCACGCCGGAATAAAACTCCAATATATCGCCGTCAAAATCTTTAAGTTCGTCGCAAACCTCATCGTAAATTGCGTCCCTGACGTCGTTGTTGACTTGCAAAAACGACAAAGGCGAAACGATTGCGTCAAACGCTCCGAGATTTTGTTTTTTCTCTTTTCCGTAAACGAGTTTTACAAACTTGCCGAAAATCACGTTGGTGTTTTTGGTATTTTCACTTACGTACACGCAAACGCCCTCGAACTCTTTTTCGAGATTTTGGCAAAGTTCGCTCAATTTCGGCACGAAATTCGAATTTACGACAAGCGTAACGGACAGCGTATCGAGATTTCTCGCAACCACGTGTCGCAATATACCCTCGCCCCTCGTTTCGTCGTAAACGCTTATATGGTTTGCGTTTGCCCAATCGGTGACGATTTCAATGAGTTTTGCCGCCCATTCGCCGTGCAAAGCGCACCACTTCATAGGCACGACGGAGTGCGAACGCTTTTCGTAAAATCCGAGCGTAACCCTCCCCGTTTTGCGTTTGTAGCCGAACGGAAGGGCGATTTTGTTGCGATATTCCCAGTCGTTGAGGCGCACGACGTCGTCAACTTTGATGTCCAATCCTCCGACTTTTTTCAATGCGTTTTCTACGTTTGATTTTTTGATTTTGAGTTGACACTCGCGCGACACGTGTTGCAAATCGCAACCGCCGCAAGTGCCGTAATAGGTGCATTTGGGTTTGATGCGTTCGGGCGAGGGTTTTTCGACTTCGATGAGGTCTGCAAAAGCATAGTCCTTTTTTGCATAGCGAATACGGGCGCGAATAATCTCGCCCTTGATTGCAAAAGGCACGAAAACGGCGTACGCACCGATTTTGACGATACCCTCGCCCTCGCTTGCAAAGTCGCAAACTTCTCCTTCGATAACGTCCCCTACGGCAACCGTCAGCACTCTATTTCTCCTTTCAACGCTTTTTTGTATTGCGTCATAAACTTTTTCACTCTTTCAAAGCCGCCGCTCAAATCGACGCCTCTGTCTTTTTGCGTCCTGAAATACCAATCGTACAGTTTCAACGCGTCCTTACGCGCCGGCGCAAACGGGAAACGAAGCACGTAGCAATGGTCGGAACGAAAAAGATTTTTGCCGACGGTGTATTCGTTTTTCACGCCTGCCTTGCTCAAAGCCTCGCCCATACGCTTTGCCTCGCCCAAGCACAAAAAGTCGGTCATACCGCCGCTGTTGTAACAAGGCGGAAGATTTGCGTTGAGATACTCGTAGGGATTGGTTTGCTTGTAAAACTCCCATTTCCTGAACGCTTTTCTGCTCTTTTGTCCCGACACGTATCTGACGATAAGCGTGTTGGTGAGCGGAATGCGATACATCACCTCGAAGCTGAACGCTCCGCTTACGAAAATAAGTCCCGACGGCTTCGTTGAGGGAGTGGAAATAGCAAGCGATTTTGCGTATTCTTCATCGGTTGCGGCAATGCCGAGGCATGCCGCAAGATGTCCTCCCGACGAGTCGCCCGTCACGGTGATATTGTCCTTGTCGATTCCGAATCTGTCCGCATTGTCGCAAAGGAAGTTGTATGCATCAACGCAATCTTCGAGGTCTTTCGGAAAGAAAACCTCGGGGCAAAGTCTATGATCTATGACGGCGACAACCGCCCCCATCGCCGCAAAACATCTTGCGTATCCGTCACGGCGCAAGCGGTTATGAATCATCCACCCGCCGCCGGGAATATCCATCACGCAAGGCGACTTGCCCTCAATCGGACGGGAGGGATAATAGATATCCATCAAAAGCTGTTTGCCGTCAATGGTTTTATATACTATATCTTTTTCGATTTTGATTTCGTCGTTGAAAGGCGTTCTGCCGTTGGGCACCGCCCTAGCCTCTTCAAAAAAGTCGAAAATATCCGCCATAATCGGACGACGGAACATTCCGAAATCTTTTCTGAAATCTTTTTCAAGCCGTTTGCTCTCTTTTTTGAGAGTTCTTTTGTCGGCTTTATATTTTGCTTTGAGGGCTTTTCTACCCTCTCTCATGTCGTTTAGCGTTGCGTTTTCGTTTTCAAACAGCGCAACCGTATCGCGAGCAAAATCTCTTTTGAGCTGCTTTTTGCCCGTGCGATAATCTGCCGCAAAATATTCGTATTGTTTCATAAATATTCCCCCATGTCATTGCCATATCAAGTATTGTTTTCTATATTCAAGGTATCGCTTATCTCACTAAATGCAATGTTCCCTTTCCTCACGTGTTTGGACTTCTTCTACAAGGTTTTTCGTCGTGTACCCTAAATTAGATGTGCCCCCTCTTTCCCTTTCGGGCTTTTGTTCTTCCTCTACAAAGGGTGAGTGTTTAGAATACTAATTGCAATTTCCCCTTTCCTCACGTGTTTGGACTTCGGCGTTTGCGCACCGCAATCCGCCTCGTTCGCTTTGGCTACAACACATTCACTGGATGTGTTGCTTAACGCGTCGCGCCCATACCGCCGTTCCCCCTTAAAAGGGAACCCACGGCGTCCGCTCCGCGTGGGGACAACGCGAACGCGATTGACTTCGTAACAATCGCTAGCTCGTTGCGTGCAACGAGCAGCGCTCGCATAGATTGCTATCGTTCTCTTTTTATGTCACTCGTTCGCGGACAAAAAGAATCCAAACTCGTCCGCTCACTTGTACTTTTCGTCAAGCTCGGCGTTTGCTATCTCGCCGCCTTGCGGCTCGCACTCCGAATAAGCACATTCCGTTAATAAGTACACCCTGAATAAGTGTTCGTTTATCCACTTGCGTGCTTTGCACGCTAAACACCAAGCAAGCACTCGCACGGAGTTGCGGTTTGAGTTTTTGTCCATCTCATTTTGAGAGTGAAGAGTGGTTGCGCGGTTAGTGATTGCGAAAACAAGTGCGGTCAATGGCAATCGTTACTTGGATTGCGTTTCTATTTAAGGGATACCCACGTCGCTTTGCTCCTCGGAATAACATTCGGGGCGATTGTCATAACCGCAACGCCGTTTGAGCAATGCGGCTCGCACTCCGAATAAGCACATTCCGTTAATAAGTACGCCCTGAATTAGTTACGTCTAATGTGGGGCAAAGCCCCACATTGGTTGTTTACTTTTCTCAAACTATTTGACTTCGGCGTAGACCTTTTTGAGTCTTGCAAATCTGGGAAGTCCGTTTTCAAGCGGAGCTTTCGCGTCGCCTTGGATGAGCGGAAGCGCATATTTGACAAACTCGTCGCTCACGTAAGTACCGTCGTTGATTATCCACTCCGCAGGCACTTTCTTTTCGGTGTTTGCGGCAAGTTCGAGAGGCATAAGCACGTTGGTGCAAACGTAGTTGCCGTTTTGGTCGGTATCTCTCTTGAAGATGACCATCTTGTCGGTTTCGCCCTCGCATGCGCTCTTGACTGCAAACGCGCCTGCGTTGAACGCTTCTTCGACGTCGTTTTCGGACGCAAGGTGTGCGCCGCAACGTTGCATAAGGCTGAGCTCGATTCCTCTTGTCTTGAAGCCGGTTTTCTCTTTGATGACGTTTGCAAGGATTGCCGCAACGCCGCCCAGTTGCGCGTGACCGAAGCTGTCTCTTGCCGCCGCCGCGCCTACGCTCTCGCAAATGAGAGTGCCGTTTTTGTCGTGAATACCCTCGGACACGACTGCGATGCACTTGTTGCCGTTTCTCTTGCAAACAGCTTTTACGTCGTCCACGAATTTGTCGACGTCAAAATCGGTTTCGGGCAAATAGATGAGATCCGCACCCAAGCCGTTGACCGCCGCCAACGCCGCGCTTGCGGTGAGCCAGCCCGCGTGTCTGCCCATAGCCTCGATGATGCACACCATAGGCGTGTCGTACACTTTTGCGTCGAGGTTGACTTCCATAATCGTGGTTGCGATATACTTCGCCGCACTTGCATAGCCGGGGCAATGGTCGGTGCCGAAAAGGTCGTTGTCGATGGTCTTGGGCACACCGATGACGTTGCACTCGTAGCCCACGGATTGCAAATACTTGCTTATCTTGTTGCAGGTGTCCATACTGTCGTTGCCGCCGTTGTAGAAGAAATAACGTACGTCGTACTTTTTGAACACTTCGAGGATACGCTTGTAATCGGTGTCGTCGACGGACGCGTCTTTGAGCTTGTAACGCACCGAGCCGAGTGCCGAGGACGGCGTGTATTTGAGAAGTTCGATTTCTTTGGGATCTTCCTTTGACATGTCGAAGAATTTTTCGTTGAGAAGTCCGACGATACCGTGTTCGAGACCGTAAACCGCCGTGATGTTGCCTTGCTTCAAAGCCTCGGTGAATACGCCTGCCGCGCTGCTGTTGATGACGGAAGTCGGGCCGCCGCTTTGACCGAACATACATGCACCTTTCAAATTTTTCATGATTACTCCTTATTCCGCATATGCGGTGTTGGTTTTTTATTTTTAATTGTTAATGTTTTTTCGTCTTCTTGCGAAGTTGTTATCTTGAGATGATTTGTGCGATTTCATAAAGTTTTTCGTCAAAACCTTTCTTGCATGCGAGAGCTTCCAGAACCGTCGTGTCGAAAATTTCGCCGCCCCTTATACCGATAACTCTGCCGCTTTGACCGCACTCGATAAGCTCCACCGCTCTGCATGCCATCTTTGCCGCCAAAACCCTGTCCTCGACGGTAGGATTGCCGCCTCTTTGCATCCATTTGAGTGCCATATGATTGACTCTTCTGCCCGTTGCTTCGCTTATCTTTTGAGTAAGCTCGTCGGTGAGTTCGGTTTTGCCTTCCGCAAGCACGATGATTGCGGATGATTTGCCTCTGTCGAAACCGTCTTTTATGGTTGCCGCAACTTCATCCACATCGGTAGGCACTTCGGGGACGATGACGTATTCCGCGCCGCCTGCGACCGCGCTGTTGAGGGCGATGTTTCCGCACTCTCTGCCCATAACTTCCAAAATCATGATTCTGTCGTGCGACGTGATGGTGTCGCGAAGTTTCAAAATTGCGTCAACAACCGTGTTGCACGCCGTGTCGAACCCTATGGTCGAATCGGTGTAACCCATATCGTTGTCGATTGTACCTGGAATGCCGATGACGTTGAGCTTGGTTTGCTCGTGCATAGCCTCAACGCCTCTGAACGAGCCGTCGCCGCCGATGACGATAAGGTTTTCGATGCCCTTGTCAAGCAGATTGTCAACCGCTTTTTTCATAACATCGGGATCGACGAACTCGGGGCATCTTGACGAGCGCAAAATCGTGCCACCCGCATGCACGCAGTTGGACACGCTGGAATACTCCATTTTGAAAATCTCGTCGTTGACAAGGCCTTTGTAGCCGTGTTTGACGCCGTACACCTCGAATCCGTGATTGAGTCCGTATCTTACGCAAGCGCGCACGCAAGCATTCATACCGCTGGCGTCGCCACCGCTTGTAAGCACTGCAAATTTCTTTGTTTTGGAATTGTTTTTTGCCATAAGATTACCTCTTTGGAATATATAAATTTTTATTTACCTTTTTTCGACGTACTTTACTCTGTTCGCGCCAAGGACGTCTTCCAGACGAGAAAGCAGGTCGGGACAGATTTCCACGTGTTGCGAAAATTCCATAAGTTTTGACACGCCGTTTTGTTTGACTTGCGCTTGGCAAGGAGTGTTGCCGGGGTGCATTGCCAAAACGTCGGCAACCATATCTTTTTCGACGTTGCTGAACACAAGCACGTAAAGTATGCCGTTGTTTTTTGTTTGAGCAGGTGCGGATTGAGCCGCTTCGGCTTTTGCATTTTGCCATAGCTCCACCTTCTCGACGGATACTTTCGCTTCACTTTCGTCGCGCAAATCGATTTTGCCCACCACTTTGAGCGGAGCGTCTGCAAGGAGCAATTCTCCGTACTTTTCAAATGCGCGCGGATACATAGAAAACGCAATCGAACCCGAGCGGTCTTCAAGTCTGCCCACCGCGAATTTTTGTTGTTTGGATGTCACTTTTTTCTCGAAAGAGGACACGATACAACCAAACTTTACTTGTTTGTTTTCAAGATTCTTGTCGACAACCATTCCGACGTTGCCGTCCTCGTCGGCTTCCTCGACATACAGCATGCTCGTGTCGAAATCGAACTCGTGCCTGTCGTCGTGATAGTCGTCGAGAGGATGTCCCGAAAGGTACATGCCAAGCACTTCTTTTTCGTATTTGAGGATGTCCGCTTTGGGATATTCCTCGGTTTCGGTATATTTGATTTCCTCGTCCTCGATAAGCTCATCAAACAAGGACAATTGCCCCGAAAGTTTGTTCTTTTTGTCCGCCAAAACGGTGTCCATAATACGCTCGTACGACGCCATGAGCGTCGCTCTGGTCTTGCCGAAACAGTCGAGCGCGCCGCCTTTTATAAGACTTTCGATCATGCGTTTGTTCACCTGTCCGGCGCAACGATCGAGGAAGTCGCGAATGTCTTTGAAGGGGCCGTTTTGTTTGCGCTCGCCCAGCACGTATTCCATAGCCTGCTCGCCCACGTTCTTTATGCCCATAAGCCCGTAACGCACGTTTTCACCCTCTATTGAAAAGTTCTTTTGCGAGCGGTTTATATCCGGCGAAAGCGTCTTGACGCCAACTCTGCGCAGATAGTTCATATAGTGTTTCACTTCGTCGGCATTGGTGATACGGTTGTTGACGACAGCCACGATAAAGTGCGTGGGATAATAGCACTTCAAGTACGCCGTTTGATAGGTCAAAAACGTGTATGCCGCAGCGTGCGACTTGTTGAAAGCGTAGCTCGCAAATTTCAAAATTTGGTCAAAGAGGTGGTTTGCAATCTCTTCGCTCACGCCGTTTGCAACCGCGCCGGGAACGTACTTGCCCGTCTTGTCGCCGTCAAGTTTGCCGCCGTGCAGGAAGATGTCGCGCTGTTGCTCCAAAACCGAAAGTTTTTTCTTTGCGATAGCACGCCTCATGATGTCCGCGCCGCCGAAACTGAATCCCGCAATCTTTTGCGCGATTTGCATAACCTGCTCCTGATACACGATACAACCGTAGGTGTTTTCAAGGATTTCTTTGAGGAGCGGATGCGCGTACTGCACGTTTTCGGGATGGCGTTTGCCCTCCAAAAACAAGTCTATAAACTGCATCGGGCCGGGACGATACATAGATATACCTGCAACCACGTCTTCGAGGTTGTCCGGTTGAAGTTGCGCCATAAACTTTTTCATGCCGCCGCTTTCAAGCTGGAACACCGCCTCGCAGTCGCCCGACGCAATGAGTTCGTACACCTTGTGGTCTTCGTATCCGAGCTTGTGGAAGTCAAGCTCTATCCCCTTGTCCTCTTTGATGAGTTTCAAAGCCTCGTCGATGTCGGTGAGCGTTTTAAGTCCCAAAAAGTCCATTTTGAGAAGTCCCAACTCTTCGACGATAACCTTGTCGAATTGCGTCGTTACGATAGGACCGTTTCTCGACAGCGCACAGTGTTCGACGATAGGATCTGCGCAAATAACCACGCCTGCCGCGTGCATTGAGGTCTGCCTCGGCATGCCTTCGAGCTTCATCGCAACGTCTATAACGTTCTTTGCCGTCGGGTTGTTGTCGTATATTTTCTTAAAGTCCTCACTGTAAAATTCGCTGCCTTCGGTGAGCACCTGCGGAAGAAGCGGTTTGCCCATCGCAGGGATTTCTTTAACCCAGTTTGCCGCCTCGTTGTAAGGCACGTCCAAAACGCGCGCAACGTCCTTGACGACAGCCTTTGCCGTCATCGTGGAATACGCGATAATTTGCGAAACGTTGTCTTTACCGTACTTTTTGATGCAATAATCTATGACTTCCTGTCGTCTGACAAAGCAGAAGTCCACGTCGAAGTCGGGCATGGAAACACGCTCTTCGCTCAAAAATCTTTCAAAAAGGAGTTGATATTTGAGGGGGTCGATGTCGGTGATGCCTATGCCGTACGCCACGATCGAACCGCAGCCGCTGCCTCTGCCGGGGCCTACCGGGATACCCATTTGCTGCGCCGCGTGCACATAGTCCCACACGATAAGGAAGTAGCCGTCGAATCCGCACTTGTGGATGACGCCCAGCTCGTATTCCAAACGTTTTGTGATTTCGTCGTTTATGTAGCCGTATTTTCTCTTGACGCCCTCGTAGGCAAGGTCGCGCAAATATTGAGCTTCGTCGCGATCCCCCATCTCTTCGTTGGTGTATTTAGGGATGATGGACGCGTGCTTGGTGATAAAATAGTCGCCGTCAACCTTGTCGGCAATCTCTCTTGTCGTCGCTATCGCTTCTGGACACCAGCTGAAAAGTTCCGCCATTTCGTCCCCCGATTTGAGATAGAACTCGTCGGTGTCGAATCTTGCGCCGTTTATCTCGCTCTTTTTGCAACCGAGAGTGATGCACATCATCGTGTCCTGAATGTCGGCGTCCTCTTTTTCGATGTAGTGCACGTCGTTTGTGGCAACCACTTTTACGCCGATTTCTCTTGCGATTTGGCAAAGCGGATTCATTACGATTTTATCTTCGGGAAGATGATGATCTTGAAGCTCGATATAAAAATCGCCCGGTTCGAAAATATCTCTCATTTCGATTGCCGCCGCCTTTGCCTCTTCGTATTTGCCTTGCAAAAGAAGATGAGGCACTTTGCCGGCAAGGCACGCCGACAAGCATATAAGCCCTTCGCTATGCTCTCTTATATGCTTCAAGTCGATACGGGGCTTCATGTAAAAACCGTCCACAAACGCCATCGAGGAGAGTTTCATAAGATTTTTGTAGCCCGTCATGTTTTTGGCGAGCAAAATGAGGTGGTAGCGTTGTTTCAAAACGTCCGCCGTCTTTGCGTACATATCGTCGGCAACGTAAAACTCTTGCCCGATAATCGGCTTGATTCCGTCCGCTCTCAACACGGATACGAAAGTGTGCGCGCCGTACATGTTGCCGTGGTCGGTGATTGCTACGGCGTCCATACCCCTTGCCTTCAACGCCTCGCAAAGCGGATGCGTTTTTATGGTCTTTTTGGGGTCGTTGGGATCGGGCGCAACTTGCAAAAGTCGCACCGCACCGTCAAGCAAACTGTATTCCGTGTGTAAATGAAGATGTACGAAATCTGTCATATCTGTCCTTTGTTGAGTCCGCTCCGACGAGCTGTTATTCTATGTCGTGTGGTATAACCCACCTGTATTTACTGTGTGTTGTTGATTTTGCCTGTTACGTCACGTTTCTCGCGCCGATATTGAGTTGAAGAACTGCGTCAGGTGCGAACCTGTGATAATTCAACCAGCTTTCTCAATCTATGATTGAGGCAACTCTTGCTCACGCCCAATATCTCGGCAAGCTCGTTGAGGGACGCCTCGGGATGCTCCGCTCTTGCGTTCGCCGTTTCTTTGAGTTGTACGGGCAACGTGTCGAATATATCCTTGTTTTTAAGCTCGCCGATTGCAAGCAAGTGCTTGCTTGCCGCGGTAAACGTCTTGTCAAGGTTTGCCGTTTCGCAAATTATCACGCGGTTTAAGCTGTTTGCGGTTTCACGCTCGTCGATGATGGATTGCAGTTTCAGCACGCAATCGGAAAGTTCCAGCACGGCAAGAACCTTGACGATTTCGTCCTTGTCCTTGACGTAAACGAGCTTATGCTCTCCTCTCTCGCTCATACGGGTGTTGATGCGCAAATCGCTCAAAAGCTCCATAACGTCGTCGGCAAAGAGGTCGTCATCCAGTTGCAACTCGAAATGATATCCGTCTCTCTTTTCGCTTTGCTCGGACGTGGAGGGAACGTACACGCTTCCGCAACCCAAAAACAAGCCTTTGAAATATGCGACTTTGCATCCGAGCGTGGCGACCACGTCTTGCGGAATCCCCTCCACAAAACTCAAATATTCGTCAACGTTGATTTGCATAAGTCCGAAATCTTCGAGCGCTTGCTTTGAAAAACCGCTCGGCACTTGCACCGAACACGCCTCTGCGCCCGTTTTGGTCTTGTCAAGCGACAGCTCGAAATCGGCGGGATAAAGAGTTTTCAAAAGCTCGACGACCTTCAAGCCCTCGTCGTAGTCGGCAAGCCAAAAGCAGAGATTGTATCTCTTTTTTGCAATCTCGATACTGCCGCACATCTTTGCGAGCGCGCTTAAAAAAGCAATGATTTCGTTGCGTTTTTGCGGCAATACTCCGAGCAATTCGCTTCTTGCGCTGTCTTTAAAACTCGTTTGCATTTTCAATCCAATCCTTTTTGTCTTTAAACGTCGGCTTTTTGCCGTCTATGCCGAACACTCTGTCCCTAGGCACGTCGTATTTTGCGATAAAATCTTCGATTTTGCTCGTTTTGCCGAGCTTTTTCGTGTCGTGCGCATCCGTGCCGACAACAAAATTCACTCCGCTGTCAATCATATCCTTTGCATACCTTTCAAGCGCGTCGAGATGCTTTTCGTTGAGTTCGACGTAAACGCCCCTCTCTTGCGCTTTTTCGCACACCGTCTTTACGTCTACGAGCGCGCGATGGTTGAGGTGCGCAATCACGTCCACGGGAAACTTGTCCATGGCAAGAAGATACGCTCTCGTGTTTTTGTCAATCAGACTTTCGCGCTTTTTTTGCGAGCAAAACCCGTTTTCAAACAACCATTTGCGATCGTATCCTCCGCGCTTTTCTCCGCAAAAACCGATGTATCTGTGAAAGCCGACAATCAAAACGTCCGCGTCTTTTATCACTTCGCAAGGAGCGCCTATATCGCCTTTTTCGTTGACCAGGTTCGCCTCTATGCCGTGCAAAACGTTGACTTTCGATTTCAAGTTTGCGATTTGGCGTTTTTGTTTTTGCCACTTGCGCAACGTCATATGAAAAATCGTGCTGGCAAATCCGTGGTCGGTCACCGCAATTTCACCAAGCCCCAGCTCGTCCGCTTTTTTTGCGTGAGCAAAAATCGAACACCGTCCGTCGCTTGCAAAAGTGTGTGTGTGATAGTCGCCGTAAATCTTCATAAACCGCCTTCGTGCGCACATACTGCGTATGCGTAAACGCGTACATGCGCAAACATAATAGCATTATAATATAATAACTTTTTTTTATCAATAGATTTACAAAAACAATTTTCTCATTAACCTTATGTGTTTATTCGAAGTGCGAGCTGCAAGGCGGCGAGAATATGAGCGCCGAGCTTTCGTCGCACACAAGCTCCTTTTGCTTCAACCACAACAAGTTGTAGTTGTTCGCCTTGGTTCTTTGTGCTCCTCTTCCCACACGACAAAAACTTCGCTTTCATCTTTGATATGCAAGCACTAGTTCGCTTGTTTTTGCCGTGCGGGAGCCCTTGTGTGCGTAGTACAAGCGACTGCGCCGTGTTGTTGCGTAGCTGGCGCACAAAGGACGGTGGCATAATAAGTGAATTGTCCTTATCTATGCGAGTGCCGCTCGTTGCAAGCAACGAGCTAGCGATTGTTACGAAGTCAATCGCGTTCGTGGCTCCCCCGCGAACGACGGATAATTTTGTAAAGAATTGCCCCTAACTGAGTGGTCGGGCGCGACGCGTTAAGCAACACATCCGGTGAATGTGTTGTAGCCAAAGAGAACGAGGCGGATTGCGGTGCGCAAACGCCGAAGTGGAAAAGCCCGGAAGGGAAAGAGGGGGCGCATCTAATTTAGAGTAAACGACGAAAAACTCTTGTAGAGGACGAACAAAACACTTAAGATTCACAGGCAACCAACCGCACGCAGTGCGATGACATCGTTCGACTAGTCAACGAGTTTGAACTCTTCTTCGAGCGTTATGCCCGTTTTTTCAAACACCGCTTTTTTGCAAAAATTTGCCAAATCGAGATAATCGCTTGCCGTTGCGCCGCCCGTGTTTACGATGAAATTCGCATGCTTTTGCGACACTTGCGCGCCACCGATTTTCAAGCCTTTAAGTCCGCATAAATCAATAAGTTTTCCGCTTGCCGTTTCGCCGTTTTTGAACACGCTTCCGAGAGAGGGCAAAACAGGTTGTTTGGCGCGCCTTTGCGACAAAAAAAGCTTTGCTTCGACAATCGATTGTTCCACCGTTTTCGGATACAGTCGCAACACGGCTTTCAACACGATGCCGCCCACTCCTTTTCTATATCCGAAGTCTATATCTTTTGCGGATTTCTCTTCAATGCAAATTCCGTCACAATTTGCACAATCGATGCTTAATATATACAATTTTGACACATAATCTTCAATTTTCGACGAAAACGCACCTGCATTCATTTTGAGCGCGCCGCCTACGGAGCAAGGCACACCGCTCAAAAATTCAAGTCCGCCACGCCCTGCTTTACGCCCCGATTCGACAACTTTTCTTACGCTTGCACCGCCTTCGCAAACGGCAAAATTCCCTTCGATTTTTACATCGTTTATATGCTTGAAGCTCACCAAAACCTGCTTACATTCACCGTCCGAAACAAGCGTGTTCGAGCCTTTTCCGAGCATGGAAAAATCAACCTTTTCGGAGCGCAAAACGCCTATTGTTTTAATAGCTTTTTCCACGCTTTCGGGATAAATTACAAACGCCTTTCCTCCGCCTTTGAACGTCGATATTTCGCTTGCGCTTTTCCACTCTCCCCGCACGTTCGTTTCCTTTGCGATATACTCTTTTACGTCCACGATTCACTATATGAAAACGGTGTAAAAAAAGACGATTTTCATCGCCTTTTCTTGTGACTTTTTTGCTATTATTTTGCAATTCCACAATGCAAATCGTATCGTTATTTTATTCTCGGCCATCGGAATTTTCTTCTTTTTCACCCGTATTCGTCGCTCCGTTTTCGTTCAGTTTTGCGATTATTCTTTGAGCAAGCGCAAGCGAAACCCCGTCGATTTTTGCGATTTCTTCGGGCGTTTTTATGCGGATTTCTTCCACCGAACCGAACGCCTTTATAAGCCTTGCGCATATTGTGTTTCCAACTCTGGGAATTGCTTTAAGCACGCTTTCGCTCAGGTGCTTGCTGCGCAAATTTCTGTGGAATGTGATCGCAAAACGGTGCGCCTCGTCCCTTATCCTTTGCAACAATTGAAGTGCGACGCTGTCCTTTGGAAGTATAACCGACGTTGTCGGAGAACTGCCCAAAAACACCTCTTCTTCCCGCTTTGCAAGCGACAGAATCTCAATATCCTCTCTGCCCGTTTCCTTCTGTGCTTCCATGGCATATGCAAGCTGTCCTTTGCCACCGTCTATGACGAGCAAGTCGGGCACGGACGAAAAACTTTCGTCCTCGTTTTTGGCGATTTCGTTGAGCCTGCGTATAAGCACTTCTTTCATGCACGCAAAGTCGTTGTTGCCCTCAACCGTCTTGATTTTGAACTTGCGATAATGTGATTTTTTGGGTTCACCGCCCTCGAAAACCACCATACTTGCCACCTTGTCCGTGCCGGATATATGCGAAATATCATAACATTCCATGCGGTTGGGAAGCGTCTTCAAATTCAGCAATTCTCCCAGTTGCATGACGGCTCCTTTCGTGCGCAAGGTCTTTCTTTCCTCTTGCGTGCCGTGCTTTGTCATTGCGTCGTATGCGTTTGAATGAGCAAGCTCCAAAAGTTGTTTCCTCACCCCTTGTTTCGGCTCGACAACGCGCAGCGTATGCGCACACAGCGTATTGACCGCTTTTTCGAGCGACTCCGGATTTCCAACGTTGTCGGTGACAATCTCGTCGCAAAGCGGCGCGTTGTTTTGATAATACTGCAAAAGATAGCTGGATATATCCTCGTCGCAAGAGTCAACGATTACGTTTTCTCCGCCCACGAGTTTGCCCGCGCGCACCACGAGCATACCGATTGCAGACACTATGCCGTTGGTTTCAAACGCAAACACGTCGAGATTGAAATCCTTTGGCAACGCACTGACTTGCTTTCTGACAAGTTTGTCAAGCAGAGCGAGCTTGTTTCGATAATTGAGCGCAACTTCGAAATTCTCCTCTGCGGCAAACTTATTCATCTTTTCGGTGAGCGCGCGCTCGACCTCTTTGTCGTTGCCCCTCAAAAAGTCAATGACTTTTTGCATTTCTGCTTTATATTCTTCTTCGCTAACCTTATGAGTGCAAGGCGCAAGGCATCGTCCCAAATGCATGTTCAAACACGGTCTGGACGGCTTTGACAAATCGCGTTTGCACTCTCTGATTTGAAACGCCGTGTGAATGAGGTCGAATATGTCACGTATATTGACGGATTGCATGTAAGGTCCGAAATACTTTGCTCCGTCGTTTTTGAGCTTGCGCACAAGCTCGATTGTCGGATATGGCTCGCGCATGTCGATGCGCAAAAACGGATATGCCTTGTCGTCTTTAAGAAGTATGTTGTATCTCGGCGTATGCTTTTTGATGAGGTTGTTTTCGGTCAGTAGTGCGTCGACTTCGCTTGCACAGATGATATATCGAAAATCCGCCACGTGTTCGAGCATTGCCATAACTTTTGCCGTGCGATTGGACAAATTGAAAAAATAGGAACGAAGCCTGTTTTTCAAATTCTTCGCCTTGCCGACGTAAATTATTTGACCTTGCTCGTCAAGCATCATATAAACTCCGGGATTGTCCGGTACGTCTTTGATTTTTGCCTTAAAATCTACCATTTGGCCTCTATTTTAACCGATAACACGATTAGTGTTTTACAGAAATTATTATTTTTATTACACTATTCGTGTTTTGCGCCATCTTTTCAACGCTTGTTTTTCGCCGTTATATGCGATTTTCAACGTTTTTCAATACGATTTGTTTTAAACTGAAACACATTTCGTGTTTTATGCGCATTTGCTCGCAAACTCAGAAAGCTTGTCGTTTGCAATCGTTCCTTTGTCTTTGTTGAGTGCAATTATTTGCCGGCACTTTTCTGCTCCGACAAAATCACGCATAATTATATTGACTCTGCCAAAATAGTCTTTGCCCGGCAACGACGAAATAAACCTCGTTGCGTTTTCGTCGTGCGTACCTTCGTAAAACTTAGGTCCGATTATCGCGATAGGATCGGTGAGTTGCATCTGCATCACGAACAAACCTCCTTCGCTGTTTTCGAAAGCGTCCACGTATTTGGGAATTGCATTGGCAAGATATTTCTTCGACGACTTGCGGTTGAGCGAACCGTCGTAGAAGGATTGCAAGCCGCTTCCTTGCCTTGTGTCGCTGTCGCCGTTGCGTTGGAACAAATAATTCTTGCCATTTATATAATCGCAATTCGTCGTATTTTTAAACACGTTTCCGAAAAACACGATTGCTTTGCCGCGCGTATCCGCAAGCGTGAGCGATTTGACGAAGTCAAGGTCGGACAATTCCGTTTTGTTTGCGACCATCAATCCGTCGAGTTTGTGGGAAAGCAACGCGTCGGTTTTCTCGATTGCGGTTTCATCGCTCATAAAGTGCTGAAAATCCAAAATCAGAGTTTCGCTCGGATTGGCAGTCAAAAACTGTTTTATATCGTCGATTATCGGTTCGACGTCCTCGCCCGTTATCGGGCCGTGAAACACAACGAGCTTGCCGTCTTTCAGTTGCGGTCTTATATCGAAATACCTTGCGCCGCAAGCCATTTGCTCTTTTATGCTCTTGTCCTGCGTTTTTGCCGCCCACATCATCTTCGTTGTGCCCGAATCGTGCGAGCCGGGTATGACTATATCCGTCAGCAACGTATCGTCGGACACATAGCTCATCCATGATCTCAAAAACTCGTCAGGCTTTTGATTGTCGATTGCTTTCGTTGCAACGCCCGCCATCGCGCCCGCGACTATGCCGACGCAAAAGACAATACACAAAACCACGATAAGTGCGATTTTCGATTTTCTGCCGATTTTGCTCATGTTCCACCTCGACAATATTATAACTCTTATTGCACGCAAAATCAATGCCAACATAACGCCGAAAAAATCAAACGTGCTTATTTCCCCAACGCAAAAATCGCCGCCGTCGGTAGCGACGATTATTTATCGCATATGTCGTATATAATGTATCAACTTATATTAAGTTATCGTCTTGTTACAAAAGCAGTTGTTTGACGTCGTTGCAGCGGCCGACAAGTCAGACTCGGTAGAGTTCGTAAACGCAAGCGCGGCAAGTATGCCTATCATAACCGCCGTTTCGCGCCTTGAAAAATCGCCGTCGGATATAAACACAATCATCACGATAAGCAAAAACAAATACCAATTGTCCTCGAACATAGCCACCTCTTTGACTTTTTACCACAATATGTCGCAAAATGCGCCAAAGTTACAGAATTTTCACTCTCATATATGCGCTAAAATGCAAGTATGGAAACCAAAATCGATTACATTGACGAGCAAACCGTCCTAGACTACATACCGCGCAATGCAACGCTACATTCGCTTGCGGAATTTTTCTCGGCGTGTTCGGACGCAACGAGAAACAAAATCATCTGCGCACTTTGCATAAGCGAAATGTGCGTGAGCGACTTGTCGAGAATTTTGGGTATAAACCAAACCACTTGTTCCCATCAACTTCGGCTTTTGCGTGCGGCCGACATAGTCTCTCAACGCCGTGACGGCAAGGTGATTTACTACTCGTTGAAAAACAGAAAAATCGAAAACGTGTTGCTTGCAGGCGTGGATTTCCTTGATTTGTAACAACATTCATTTTGCAATAACGATATTTTATATATCAATATTTGCATAATAAACATGCGATTTCTGCAATTATGCAACAAAACGCTTACAACAAAAAACAACGAAAAGCACGACTCAACATCGTCTATATCCACACCTTCCTTATGAAAAAGCAATCGCCCATTTCTATGGGCGATTGCTTTTTTTTTGCAAACAACGATTTATGCGTTTTTTCTTCTGTCGGGGATTATATCGATAAGTTCAAGATAATAAACCGTGATTTCTTCGTCGTCTTGTATCGGCACGCTCTCCCATGCGCTGTTTATCGCAACCTTAAGTTCATGCCCTGTAAGATCGGCAAGGTCGGTTTTTTCGAACACATCGCTTTTGATAAACTCCTCGGGATTTTTGAATCTTTTGATTTTCATCACTCTGGCTTGCAGCTGATCGAAATCTTCGCAATCATAACCCCAGAATACACCTATATCGCTGACATCGACATTGGTGTTTTCATCGGACGTTGCCAAAACATGGAGGACTTTCCCTTTTGTTTTGAGCGACTCGAATCTCTTGTGCGTTATACCTGTTTTGAAATAGTGCGGGTGCGTAAAAAGGTGTTCATCCACGCCTTCTTCGGGGTATTTCAAGGCGTCATCTTCTATACAAGTATCCATATACCATCCCATGTAGTCAAGCGGAAAACGAACGCCGTCGAAAAAAGCCATAGACATAATTGCGCCCCACTCTCGCATGCTGCATTTCACAACTTCCCCCGTGCTTAAAACAGGCACGCATCCGTCGCGATATTGGTGCGAATCGCCGCCAAAACAGTATCCGCACTTGCGGATTTCTTTTACAACCGCATCTACGACCTCATCCGTAAGCGACGCCACAACATAGTCGGTGTCACCCCACCACGTCCAGCCGATCACCTTGTAGGTCATCTTATAAGTGTTATCCTTTTCCATTTATTCTTCGTCAAACAAATCGACATATTGGTCGAGAGTCATTTGTCCGTTTGCGAGCTTCATAAGTTTGACGCCGTAATCTTCGATCGTCGTAAACGCGCGACCGATCATGGACAAACATACCGCGGGAGAAATAACGCTGTTAAGAAAACTTGTGGTTATCCTGAACGTAACGGCGCCCCGCTCATAGTTGAAATCGAAACTGCCGTCAAACATGTTGAAATCGGTCATGCTTGTGGCAATGGCGCCCTCGATGCGTTTTTCCTTGGGAAACTCAAAAGGCAACATGGATATCATGCGGATAAGTTGTCTGTCCTCATCCACGTCTATAAGAAGCCCGATTGTCATTTCATCGGCCGCAACTTGCAAATACACCGATTTTTGTCCTTCCGGTTTGACAAATTTAAGATTTCTTGCTTTTAGCGTATCCGAAATCATATCAAACACGATTTGTGCGTTTTTTTGGTTGGCGTTTTCCATGGCGACCTCCTCAATGCAAATATTCAATGACCTGCTCCGCCGTCATATCGTTTTTTGTCACAAACAAAAACTTGTCGTTGTACATGTCTATTGTTTTGCATGCGGTAAACACAAAATAGCGCAACAAATCCTTGCTTATCATGCTGTTTTCAAAATGTGCTGTCATTCTGAAATTGACCTCGCCCGTCAAATAGTTCATCTCGAAACTTCCGTCAATCATGTACGAATTTGCCTCGTTGGCGGCAACTGCCATTGCCGCGCGTCTGTCCTGAGGCACGATAAACGGCAGATGCGACACCAGCAGCGCCACCTGCAATTCCGCGCTGACAATGATACTCAATCCAATCGGAATATCGTCGCCTTGCATAACAAGATCGACGCACAGTCTGTCCTTGTCTTTCGTATACTTGAATTTGTTTTCGTCAAACAATTCGCAAAGCGATTTGAAGACGTCTTTTGCAAGTCGCTTTTGTTTCAACGTTACTGCCATAATGACTTTCTCCTATATCAAAACCCCAATTTGATCTTCTTTTCTATTTGGAAAGCGAAATCCTTTTCGCTTGCCGCATTTGTGAAGTCGCTTGCGCAAAGCGCGACGCTCTTTTGTCCTTCGAGTTGGCAACGCATAGCCGCTTTTGCCCACGTCCTTTCAAAGAGGTTGCGCACAAAGCGCGCGTTGCTGAAATTCTTTGAATTAAGCACTTCGTCGCTAAGCCCTTCGAAATATGCCTTTGCGGCAGGATACAAGTCGTCCGCAATCTTAAATTTGTCCGCCGCCATAGACTTGTATATCTCGAAAAGTTGCCCGCGCGTGAAATTCGGAAACTCGATGGTGTACGGCATTCTGCTTTTCAAACCTCTGTTGCCGTCCATAAGTTTTTCCATATCGTCGGTATATCCCGCCATGATGACGACAAGATCGCCTTTGTGATTTTCCATCTCGGATATGAGCGTGTCGATTGCCTCGATGCCGTAATCCCGACTGTTGTCGTCGCCTCTGTAAAGCGAATACGCCTCGTCGATAAACAACACCGAGCCGTATGCGTCGCGGCACATTCCGGACGTTTTGGGAGCGGTTTCACCGATATATTGTCCGCAAAAATCTCTGCCCTTGTATTCGTACAGATTGCCTATGCGCAACACTTCCTTCTCTTTGAGAATTTTGCCCAAAATCCTTGCCACCGTGGTTTTGCCCGTGCCGGGACTTCCGACAAAACGCATATGCAAACAAGGCTTTTCAAGTCCGTTTTGAGTCTTTGCAAGTTCGATTTGCGCAAGTATTTCTTCGATTTGGCGTTTGATTTGTTCACAACCGACAAGTTTGTCGAGCTGTGCCATTCCCTCGCCTTTGTCGTCTTTGTAAGAGCATATTTTTCTTGCGTCTTTGACGCCGATAATCGTTGCGTCTTTTGCGCCGTTCGACAAAGCAACTTGCTTTTTGTACACAAGCTCTTTGACAACCTTTTTGATGGTGTTAAGCCCGTAAAATTTACCGTCGCGTTTTTCCTCGGCAATGCGCTCGAAAAAGCATTGCCATGCGGCAACGGACATTTCCAAACCGTAATTCTGCAAATCGCGCCTTGCTATTTCTTTGGTTTGCACATTATCGAAAGGCGGAATGGACAGCACTCTTACGCTCATCAAATCGTTGAGCGACGTCGCAACTCTGCCCAACACGTCCTTGTCGACAAACGGCACTCTGAACGCAAATATAAACTTGTCGCTTGCCTTTTGCATGTTTTTGAGGAGTTTTTTAAAGTCCTCCGTGTCCGTTTTGTCAATCCACTTGCCGATGTCTATGCAAAGCAATTTCACAAGCTCGGAATCGCCGTTTTCAAGTACGTTGTACACAACGCTCAAATCTTCTGCAGGCTTGCTCGTCAAATCGAGTTTTATTTCCACGACGGATGAAAACGCCACTATCGACGCAAGCCCCAGCACCTCGACAAGCGTTGCAAACAATTCGAGATACGTCGAAAGTCCGCATCCGTCGCCTATGGAAAACAGATAACCTTGCGCCGCAAACACGTCTTGCGAACGTTTTTTCTTTATTATAGGCGCAACTTTCACAATCTCTTTGGCAAAATCCTTGAATTCCTTTGCGCCGACAAGTTTGTCGATTTTTTCAAGCGTATTGCCAAGAGGAGTGCTACCCTCGTCGTTTGCGGTGGTATCCTCGCCGTAAACGTCGTCTTCATCGTCATCAATGTTCGAAACGACGTCCTGATCGGAAAAAGTCAATGCTTCAATGCTATCTTTTCCGTATTTTTGCGTGAAAAAGCTCGTCACTTTCGACTTTGTTTTTTCAACGTCTTTCTCGTCCATTTCAAGCGTCAAATGAACGTATGATTCACTCACGACGGTAAACTTGCTAGCGCGAAGCAACTTGTCTTTGAGCATTTCGATCGGGAACTTCGAATCGTCTATGCGCGAAAGCACCCAGCCGTATGAAAGTTCTATACATAAAACTTTTTTCATTTGTTCCTCGTTTAGTATCAAATATTAAAATAATTATACAATAGTATCCGTTTACATTCAAGAATTTTTTATTCCGGCGACTGCCAAAAGCGACATCTATTGCTCGTTTTTCTTAAAATATAGATATTACACGCAAGTAAAAAAACCACGGCGCATTTTTCATCGTCGCATAGAAAAAACGACCTGCAATTTGCAAGTCGTTTTCCTTATAGTAGGTGTAAAGATTACTTGAGTTCTGCGGTTGCGCCAACTTCTTTGAATTTTGCAACAAGAGCTTCTGCTGCGTCTTTGGGCATTGCTTCTTTGACGGTCTTGGGTGCTCCGTCGACAATTGCTTTTGCTTCGACGAGGCCGAGTCCGGTTGCGTCTTTGACGGTCTTGATGACTTGGACCTTGTTGGGACCAACTTCTTTGAGGACGACGTCAAATTCGGTCTTTTCTTCTTCTGCGGGTGCTGCTGCGACTGCGCCGACTGCTGCGACGGGTGCTGCTGCGCTTACGCCGAATTCTTCTTCGAGTGCTTTAACGAAATCATTGAGTTCAAGGACTGTCATAGCCTTGATTTCTTCCATAAGTTTATTCAAATCTGCCATTTTAGTTTTCTCCGTTTAATTTATTTTTTGATTTTGCAGTCATGCTACTGCGATGGTTACTCTGCCTTTGCCTCTGCAATCTTGTTCAAGCAAATAGCAAGTTTCGAGATGGGTGCTTGCAAAGAGCCAAGCATCTTTGAGAGCAAAATTTCCTTTGAAGGAATTTCTGCGATTTGTTTCAAGCCTGCTTCATCGAGGAATTCGCCTTCGACCATACCGCACTTTGTCTTCATCTTGTTGAAAGCTTTGATGTTTTTGACAACGTACTTTGCAGGAGCAACGGCATCCGTGGATGAGAACGCAACAGCAGTCGGGCCATTGAGAGCTTCGTCGAATTGGGTGTAACCGAGTTCGTTGAAAGCAATCTTGACAAGACGGTTTTTCAAAACTGCGTAATCCACACCGTTTTCTCTGAGTTCCTTACGGAAAGCCGTATCTTGAGCGACCGTAAGACCCATGTAGTCAACGATGACGATGGACTTTGCAGAAGAAATTTTGGCCTTGATGTCTTCAACTTGTTGCTTTTTGGCTTCAAGAACTTCTTTGTTCATCTTTACCTCCTATAAAAGTTGGCGACTTTCGTCGCGAAATTTAAAAACGTCATTCCAAAAGAGAATGACGCAATAATACCTTTTTGTATTCAGCTCATCCTCGGCAAGCGTTTTCACTTACGGCTCACGCCACTTGCTGTCTTTGGAACGCATATATAATACAATTTTTGTCGCATCTATGTCAACCGATTCACACAATTTCTTTGCGTTAATTTATATATTTTTATATATAGTCTAAACCAAGATAGATGAAGAGTTCCCTCTTTTCATGGTAAAAAACTGCGATATTTAGATGAAGAGCAAGAAAGAGCCACCCAAACGGCAACCCTAATTTACTATGCGTAAATGAGTTGACGAAACGTGGCTCTGCCGATGTTATTGAAAGCCTATATAAAAACTGCGATATTTAGATGAAGAGCGCGAAAAAGCCCCTTGAACAGCAACCCTAATGTACACTTAGTACATGAGTTGATGAACAAGGGGCTTTGACAATGCTATTCGCTAAATAGCGCAGTTTTTAGCCCATGCGATAGAGCACCTTGATGGACGGTCCCATCGTCGTTGCAATATAGATGGATCTGAAATAGACGCCTTTGGCTGCTGCCGGTTTTGCTTTGACGAGAGCGTCCATAAGAGTGTTGAAGTTCTCGGTGAGTTTTTCAACGCCGAAGGATGCTTTGCCGAAAGGCACGTGGCAGATTGCTTGTTTGTCGACTCTGTACTCGACTTTACCTGCTTTGATATCGTGGATAGCACGAGTGATATCCATGGTGACGGTGCCGGACTTGGGGTTAGGCATCAAGCCCTTAGGACCGAGGACTTTACCGAGACGACCGACAACGCCCATCATGTCGGGAGTTGTGACGATGACGTCATAATCAAACCAGTTTTCTTGTTGGATCTTTTGAACCATCTCTTCGCCGCCGACGAAATCTGCGCCTGCAGCTTGAGCTTCGTCCGCTTTTGCGCCCTTGCAGATTGCAAGAACACGGACGGTTTTACCGGTACCGTTGGGAAGAACCACAACGCCACGGACTTGTTGATCTGCGTGACGGGGATCGATACCGAGTTTGACGTGCAATTCTATCGTTTCATCGAATTTGGACTTTGCGGTTTGAACGGCAAGAGCAATAGCTTCACCGCTCTCGTAAAGTTTGGTGCTGTCGATGAGTTTTTTCGAATCAATATAATGTTTACCGCGTTTCATACGAACCTCCTTATTCTTCCACAAGAACGCCCATGCTGCGTGCGGTACCTGCGATCATACTCATAGCGGTATCGATGTTTGCTGCGTTAAGGTCGGGCATTTTTTGAGTAGCAATCTCACGAAGTTGCTCTTTTGTGAGAGTAGCAACCTTTGTTTTGTTGGGGACTGCCGATGCGCTTTGCAAACCGCATGCCTTCTTGATAAGAACGGGCGCCGGCGGTGTTTTAAGCACAAAAGTGAAAGAGTGGTCTTGATAGATGGTGATGATAACCGGGATAATCAAGCCGACGTCTTTGGAAGTTTTCTCGTTGAATTCCTTAGTAAAACCTGCAATGTTGATGCCGTGAGGGCCGAGCGTTGAACCTACGGGCGGACCGGGAGTTGCTTTGCCGGCGGGCAATTGAAGCTTTACAACTGCTGTAATTTTCTTAGCCATAAATCCTCCTGACTAGCGTGGTTTTGCGACGGTATGAATGGATTTGCCGTCTCCCACGAAGATTATAGTCCTGCGACTTGCGTCCTGCAGACGCGATTTAAGATGATGCACTTGCGTGCGAGTTTCAAAGTTTCTCAACCTGTGCAAAGTCGAGTTCGACGGGTGTTTGACGTCCGAACATTGCCACGATAACTTTGACTTTTTGGCGTTCCGCGCTGATAGATTCGACAACGCCGATGAAGTTTTCGAGTGCGCCGTTGACGATTCTGACGTCGTCGCCGACTTTGATGTCGAAGTCTTCGATACTGACCGTTTCAAGTCCGATTCTTCTGATTTCGTCATCGGTAAGCGCAATAGGACGACCTGCCGAGCCAACAAAACTCGTAACCCCGCGTGCTCTTGTCACCATAAACCAGATATGGTTGGTGTAGATCATTTTTATGAAAACGTAGCTCGGGAATTTTTTGCGTTGAATGACTTTTTTCTTGCCGTTTCTTTCAACGACGTCGTCTTCAACGGGAATCTTTATATCAAAGATATAATCCTGAAGGTTGTTGTTTTCGATCATGTTGCGAAGGTCGGTTTCCACAGAGTTTTCATATCCTGAATACGTGTGGACGACGTACCATTTCGGTTGTTCCAAATTTTCCATACTGCCCTCTTACGATCAAATGAAAATGGTTGCCCATTTGCCGTCGGTGACAAGACCGAACAGACCGCCCAGCACGTAATCGAGCGCAAAAAGAATGACGAAGAAAAGCACAACCACTGTCAATACGACGGCAGTATTCTTTCCGACTTCTTTTCCCTTGGGCCAAGTAACCTTTTTAAGCTCGGAAACGATACCTTTGATGCCTTTGCCCATTCTCTTGAAGATGTTGGGTTTGTCGGACGTCTTTTTGGTGTTTGCGGACTTTTTCGCTTTGGAAGACTCGTTTTTAGAATCAACGTTTACGGCAGCCTTTTGAACTTCTTGTTGAACTGCGTTGTTTGTCGTTTCTTCGGTTGAGGTTTGGGTTTTTGGCGTTTTCTTTGCCATATTGCCTCCTATCCTAGCCAGCCTTACTTAGTTTCTCTGTGCAAGGTATGCTTTTTGCAGAATCTGCAGTATTTTTGAAGCTCCATTCTGTCGGGATGCTTCTGCTTGTTTTTGGTAAGGTTGTAGTTGCGTTGTTTGCACTCGGTGCATGCCAAGACAACCTTAACTCTTGCTCCTTTTTGAGCCATAGTAGCCTCCTTTTTGTTCAGTCAATACGGATGCCCTACACGGCAAGCATTTTGCCGTGCAGAGCATGATTGTATATATTATTGAAAGAACAAATATTATTCGATGATCTTCGCAACGACGCCGGAACCAACTGTTCTACCGCCTTCACGAATAGCAAAACGGAGACCTTCTTCGATTGCGATCGGGGTGATAAGAGTGATTTCCATGTCGATGTGGTCGCCGGGCATAACCATTTCAACGCCTTGGGGCAATTTGATGGAGCCGGTAACGTCGGTCGTTCTGAAATAGAATTGAGGACGATAACCATCGAAGAACGGTGTGTGACGGCCACCCTCGTCTTTTGTCAAAACGTACACTTGAGCTGTGAAGTGAGTGTGCGGATGAATGGAGCCCGGTTTTGCAAGAACTTGACCACGCTCGATTTCGCTTCTTTGAATACCACGGAGCAATGCGCCGATGTTGTCGCCGCCCTCTGCGTAGTCGAGGAGCTTACGGAACATTTCGATACCGGTGACGGTTGTTTCTTTCTTTTCGGTGGAAAGACCGACGATTTCAACCTTGTCGCCCATACGGAGAACACCACGCTCGACTCTACCTGTAGCAACAGTACCACGACCGGTGATGGTGAAGACGTCTTCAACAGGCATCAAGAACGGCTTATCCGTGTCACGTTGAGGATCGGGGATATAGCTGTCAACTGCGTCGAGAAGTGCTTGGATAGGTGCAAATGCGGGATCATCCCACTTGCCTGCAAGACCTGCTTCCATTGCTTTCAAAGCAGAACCGCGGATGATGGGAGTGTCGTCTCCGGGGAATCCGTACTCATTGAGAAGTTCGCGAACTTCCATTTCAACGAGTTCGAGAAGTTCTTCGTCGTCGACTTGGTCGCATTTGTTAAGGAACACGAGGATGTAAGGAACACCAACCTGACGAGCAAGAAGGATGTGCTCACGAGTTTGAGGCATCGGGCCGTCGGAAGCAGCAACAACGAGGATTGCGCCGTCCATTTGTGCAGCACCGGTGATCATGTTTTTGACATAGTCGGCGTGGCCGGGGCAGTCAACGTGTGCATAGTGACGCTTCGGAGTTTCATACTCAACGTGTGCGGTGTTGATCGTGATACCTCTTGCTTTTTCTTCCGGAGCTTTATCGATTTCGTCATACCTCATCGCTTGAGCTTCGCCCTTGGATGCGCAGTACATCGTGATTGCAGCGGTAAGAGTGGTTTTGCCGTGGTCGACGTGACCGATGGTACCAATGTTAACGTGCGGCTTTGTTCTTTCAAACTTTGCTTTTGCCATACTAGATTTCCTCCAATATTGTTTTTTGGTTTTTTATTATTTATTATCCACAGTATTTTATATATAAATATTAAATCTATATATGCTTACTTTTTGGAATCTCTTGCTTTCACTTCGCCGATGACCTTTTCCGCAACGCTCTTGGGAACGACTGCGTAGTGGTCAAACAACATTGTGAAGTTTGCTCTGCCTTGCGTAATGCTGCGCAAGCTTGTTGCATATCCGAACATTTCAGAGAGCGGGACGTCGCAATCAACGACTTGTGCGCCGTTGCGAGGCTCGATACCCTTGACTTGTCCGCGTCTTGAATTGAGGTTGGACATCACGTCGCCAAGATAATCGTCGGGAGTTACGACTTCAACCTTCATGATAGGTTCAAGAAGCGTCGGGGCTGCTTTTGCCGCACCCTCTTTGAACGCCATCGAACCTGCAATCTTAAACGCCATTTCGGAGCTGTCGACTTCGTGCATGCTACCGTCAACGAGGCGCACTTTGAAGTCCACGCATTCATATCCTGCAATGATACCGCTTTGCGCCGCTTCTTTGATGCCTTCCCACGCCGCATTTGCAAATTCTTTGCTTACGACGCCGCCGACAATTGCGTTTTCCATCTCCAATCCTTTTTCGGGATTCGGCTCCATCTCGATGACGATGTGGCCGTATTGACCGTGACCGCCCGACTGACGAACGAATTTGCCTTCCGCCCTGACGGCTTTGGTGATGGTCTCGCGGTAGCTGACTTGCGGTTTGCCGACGTTTGCCTCAACCTTGAATTCTCTGAACATTCTGTCCACGATGATGTCGAGGTGAAGCTCGCCCATACCTGCGATGATGGTTTGTCCCGTTTCCTTGTCGGTGTAAGCCTTAAAGGTGGGATCCTCCTCTTGGAGTTTGATGATTGCCATATTCATTCTTTCTTGGCTGGCTTTCGACTTTGGCTCGATTGCCACCTTGATGACAGGATCCGGGAAGACCATGTTTTCAAGAATGATTTGGTTGTTTTTGTCCGAGAGCGTGTCGCCCGTGGTACTCTTTTTAAGACCGATGACCGCCACGATGTCGCCTGCATACGCTTCTTCGATATCCTCGCGGTTGTCCGCGTTCATGCGAAGAATACGACCGATTCTTTCATTTTCGCCCTTGACGGTGTTGTAAACCATAGAGCCTGTTGTCAATGTTCCCGAATAGATGCGGATGAAGGAGAGTTTTCCGACAAACTCATCTGTGAGAATCTTGAATACAAGTGCGCTGAACGGTTCTTTTTCGCCCGGGTGACGAAGTTCAGGTTGTCCGTTTTTGGGATTGATACCCTCAATGCTGGCAACGTCCGTAGGGGCAGGCAGGAAATCGACGACCGCATCAAGCATAAGTTGTACGCCTGTGTTCTTGTAAGAACTTCCGCAGAGAACGGGATTGAGTTTCATCTCTATCGTACCCTTGCGGATTGCGGCTTTGAGTTCGTCCATCGTGATGGAATCGTAATCCTCCATGATGATCTTCTCAAAGATATTTTCATCGAAGTCTGCCGCGGCTTCGAGCATTTTGAGTCTGTACTCGTTTGCAAGATCTTTGTACTCTGCCGGGATTTCCTTGGTGTAGAAAGTTACGCCCTTATCCTTTTGGTCATAGTAGAAAGCCTGCATCGTAAGAAGGTCGATAACGCCTTCGAATTCGGACTCTTTGCCGATTGGCAACGTGATGGGGACTGCGTTTGCGTTCAATCTTTCGCGCATCATTTTGACTGCGTTGTAGAAGTCCGCACCGTTTATGTCCATTTTGTTGACGAAAGCGATTCTGGGCACCTTGTACGTATTTGCCTGACGCCATACGTTTTCGGATTGAGGTTCGACGCCGCCCTTGGCGCAGAACACCGCAACCGCTCCGTCGAGAACTCTCAGACTGCGTTCCACTTCGACCGTGAAGTCGACGTGTCCGGGAGTATCGATGATATTGATCTGATGTCCTTTCCACACAGCCGTAGTTGCCGCAGAAGTGATGGTGATACCTCTTTCTCTTTCTTGCTCCATGTAGTCCATGGTTGCAGAACCGTCGTGAGTTTCACCGAGTTTTCTGTTCACGCCCGTGTAGTATAGAATACGCTCGGTTGTCGTGGTTTTGCCGGCATCGATGTGTGCCATTATGCCGATATTCCTCACCTTATCAAGAGCATATTTTCTAGGCATAAGTTACCACCTGTAATGTGCAAACGCTTTGTTCGCTTCCGCCGCACGATGCATTTCGTCTTTTCTCTTGACTGCGCCGCCGGTCATGTTGAATGCGTCCATAAGTTCGCCTGCGAGTCTTGCGTCCATGGTCTTCTCGCCTCTCTTTCTTGCGAAGAGCACGATCCAACGGATTGCAAGTGTTTGTCTGCGCTCGGGGCGGATTTCCATAGGAACTTGGTAAGTTGAACCGCCGACGCGTCTTGCTTTGACTTCGAGCATGGGCATTGCGTTTTCAAGCGCTTTGTTGAAGATGTCCATCGGCTCTTGTCCGAGTTTTGCTGCTGCTATATTGAGTGCCTCGTAAACGATTGCTTGCGCCGTTCCTTTCTTGCCGTCGAGCATGATTTGGTTGATGAGCTTGGTCACAACCTTGCTGTTGTAGATAGGATCGGGAAGTACGTCTCTTTTGGGCACGCCGCTTCTTCTTGGCATAGTAACCTCCTAATTTTAGTAATACATTCGAAAAAATTATTTTTTGGGGCGTTTCGCACCGTATTTGCTTCTTGCCTGACCGCGTTTTGCAACGCCTGCCGTATCAAGAGCGCCACGGATAATGTGATAACGCACACCAGGCAAATCCCTGACTCTGCCGCCTCTGATAAGCACAACGCTGTGCTCTTGCAGATTGTGACCTTCGCCGGGGATGTAAACAGTACCCTCCATTCCGTTGACCAAACGAACTCTTGCGATTTTACGAAGAGCGGAGTTCGGCTTCTTCGGGGAGGTCGTCGTGACGCTGAGGCAGATGCCGCGTTTTTGCGGGCATTGCTCCATGATAGGTGTAAGCGACTTTTTGACCTGTTTCTCTCTGCCTTTTCTGATAAGTTGATTGATGGTTGGCATTATTGTTCCTCCTGTAAGATTTTTCGAATGTACCTGCAACCCGACAGGTGCAATCAAGACTCTATGCCTCCGCTTTGACGATTCCGACAGCCGCCGCGCTCACTTCCACCCCGACGCTCTCGCCCAGCCGCTTCTTCGAAGCAACGTAAACGATTTCAACGCCCTTGGCTTTTGCTTGCGCAACGATTCTCTTCTTTATCTGAGCATCGGCGTCCGACGCCACGATCACACACCTGACGGTGGAGTCGGATATTCCCTTCAAAACCTGTTTGGAACCGACAACTTTTGAAGAGTTTGTAAGCATTTGTTCAAGTTTTTCATTGTTCATTTTCTTTTGCACACCAAAAAACTGCTTACGTTTTCGTAAGCTTTTATATCTTACCAACATTCAATATTAATGTCAAACATTTGGCGAAACTTTCTTGTAAAAAAATTTATATATAATATAAATAATACAAGATGTTGTACAAAAATTTTGTTAAAGCACTAATATATCAATAAAATCGGTCGTTTCGGCACGACCGTTAGGTCATTTCAGAGCAACCGTCGCCTTTGCGTCAAGCGATAAATCGGATTCGTCTGCGCCGCTCTTTATCATAAAGCACGCACAAGAGCCTATCATTGCCGCGTTATCCGTGCAATATTTGAGTTTGGGATAATGCACGTTGCAACCTTTTTTTGCAAGTTCGTCGAAACGACGGCGAAGTTCCTCGTTCGCACTGACGCCGCCTGCCACCGCAACGTCCTTTATGCCCGTTGCTTCTATAACTTTTTCAAGAGTGTCCACAAGCTGCGAAACGGCGCATTTTTGGAAACTTGCGGCAATATCCGCACGCGGAATTTCCTCGCCTTTTTGTTCGAGATTATGAACCAAATTTATGACAAACGTTTTGAGCCCGCTATAACTGAAATACAGGTCATCTAACCCACTCGATTTGGGTTCTGGCATGTTGTAAACGGGCTTCCCTTCGCGCGCCAGTTTTTGAATTTCCGGACCGCCGGGATAGGGCAATCCGAGCACTCTTGCGACCTTGTCGAACGCCTCTCCGCAAGCGTCGTCGCGGCTTTGCGCGATAAGCTCGATATGCTCGTAATCTTCGACTTTCACGATTGCGGTATGTCCGCCGCTTGCAAGCAAGCAAAGATACGGCGGTTTCAAGTCGCTGTCTATGTAGTTTGCGGCAATATGGCCTTTGACATGCGACACGGCAAACAACGGCTTATTCCACGCATAAGCAAGCCCTTTTGCAAAGTTTACCCCCACTAAAAGCGCACCCAAAAGTCCCGCGCCGTAGGTGACCGCAACGGCGTCTATATCGTCCTTCGTCAAATTTGCTTGTTCGAGGGCTTCTTTGACGACGTTCTCTATTGCCAAAGTGTGATTTCTGCTTGCGATTTCGGGAACTACGCCGCCGAATCTACGGTGAATTTCGATTTGCGTCGCAACGACGTTCGATACGACTTCTCTGCCGTCGCGAACGATCGCACAAGCGGTTTCGTCACAGCTCGATTCTATCGCAAGCACTGTCAAATTTTGCTTATTCTGCAAACTGTTCATATTGTTTTGCAATCAATTTTATGCGGTTAGAATACCGCTTTTGCAAAGATTTGCATATTAGCCAAAACTCTTTGCAAAGAGCGACGGCACACAAAGTATGCCGTCAAAATGTCGTTTATATCGCTTATTTTTGGATGGACGAAAGTTTCAGGTATTCGTTGATAAATCCGTCCAAATCGCCGTCCATAACCGCTTGTACGTTGCCTGTTTCGTAGTTGGTGCGATGGTCTTTGACCATTGTGTACGGGCAGAAAACGTAGCTGCGAATTTGGCTTCCCCACTCGATTTTTTTGAGCTGTCCGCTGATTTGCGCAGCCTCTTCTTCACGCTCGCGCTCGCGCTTTTCGATGAGTTTGGAACGGAGCATTTGCATTGCGACTTCGCGGTTTTGAATTTGACTTCTTTCATTTTGACACGCAACGATTATGCCCGTCGGGATATGCGTAATGCGGATTGCAGACTCGGTTTTGTTGACGTGTTGTCCGCCTGCACCCGAGGAACGATATGTGTCCACCTTCAAGTCTTCGGGGCGAATTTCGATTTCTGACGTATCGATGATTTCTGGCATAACCTCGAGGGACGCAAACGACGTATGTCGTCTTGCGTTTGCGTCGAAAGGCGAGATACGAACAAGTCTATGCACGCCCTTTTCCGCTTTGAGATAGCCGTACGCATTGTCGCCTTCCACTCTGAAAGTCACGGATTTTATGCCCGCTTCGTCGCCTGCGAGATAGTCGAGTTCGGTGCAAGTCCATCCCGTGCGCTCGCAATAGCGAGTGTACATTCTGTAAAGCATACTGCACCAGTCTTGCGCTTCCGTGCCGCCTGCTCCGGCGTGGAGTGTAAGGATTGCGTTGAGGGAGTCGTATTTGCCGCTGAGCAGCGTTGCAAGCGACAAGCTCTCCACTGCCTCGGACAAATCGTGCACCGTGGTGAGAATCTTCTCGTCCTCGGATTCGTCCCCTTCGAGTTCGACGATGTCGATAGTGTCGAGAGCGTCGTCGATACGCGCAATCATCTTTTCAAACTTCTCGATTTTGCTTTGAAGCTGGCTTATCTCCTTGGACACTTTTTTTGCGTTTTCGGGATCATCCCAAAATCCGTCCGCGTTTTGTACGGTTTCGAGTTCCTTTATTCTATCTTTGATTTTCGATGGGTTGATACTCTCATAGGCACGCACCGTTTCCGTGCGCATTTCTTTAAGTTGATTTCTCGGTTCGTTGTAGTCCAGCATATTTATATTTCCTGTTATAGCGTCACCGTATCTGCGCGATACGACGTTTATTTGTGCGAAATTGCTCGATAAAACATCGATTGCGTTATTTGTTCTTTCCGCAGCAATTCTTATATTTCAATCCGCTGCCGCACGGACACGGGTCGTTTCTGCCCACTTTTTTGTCCGAACGCACGCTCTTTTGCGTTGCCGCGATGTTTTGTCTTACGGACGAAGTGGTGCCGTCCTCTCTCTTCTCCACGTGAATTTTGAGGAGAATCGATGCGGTTTCGGAGTGTATTCTCGACACCATATCTTCAAACATATCCCAGCCTTCCTGGCGGTATGCGATGACAGGGTCTCGTTGTCCGTATCCGCGAAGCCCGATGCCCCTTCTCAATGCGTCCATAGCGTCGATATGATCCATCCACTTCGAGTCAACCGTCTTTAAGAGCACCACTCTTTCAAGCTCGCCGAAATCGAATCCGTCCGCTTTGACTCTCTCGATTTTATCGTTGTAGTCTTTGAGCGCGACTTTCAGAACAGCGTCTTTGAGCTTGTACACGTCAAAGCACGAGCAAAGTTCGGGAGTCATAATATTCGTGCCTTGCGGAAGCATCTTTTGTTCGAGAGATTGATTGAACGCAGCGTAATCCCACGTTTGATAATCGGTCTTATAATCGGCATAGTATCCGATGATTTCTTCTGCAAGATCGTCTATCATATCGAGAATTTGCTCATGCACGTCCATGCCGTCAAGCACTTTGCCTCTCTCTTTGTAGATGATTTCGCGTTGCGCGTTCATAACATCGTCGTAGCTCAACACTTGCTTTCTTATAGAGTAGTTTCTGCCCTCGACAAGTCTTTGCGCCTTTTCTATTTGCTTTGTTATGATGCCGTTTGAAATGGGTACGTCGTCGCCAAGGTGCATTGTTTCGGCAATGGCTTTCATTCTGTCGCCGCCGAAAATACGCGCGATGTCGTCCTCCATCGAAATGTAGAACACCGTGCTGCCCGGGTCGCCCTGACGTCCGCTACGGCCTCTCAGCTGGTTGTCGATACGTCTGCTTTCGTGGCGTTCCGTGCCGATGATGCGCAAACCGCCGAGTGCGATAACCTTTTCTTTTTCCTCGTCGCAAATCGCCTTAAACGCGTCGTAGTGATGTTTGTACACCTCTTTTGCCGCAATGATCGCAGGATCCGAACTTGCGTGCGGTGAGGACGCCATTTCTATGACGTCGAGCGGATAACCGTCCTTTTCCATGCGTTGCTTGGTTTGGAAGTCCGCATTGCCGCCGAGCATAATGTCCGTACCGCGACCTGCCATGTTGGTTGCGATCGTGACGGAGTTGAGCCTGCCCGCTTGCGCGATGATTTCGGATTCTTGCTTGTGGAACTTTGCGTTCAACACGTTGTGGGGAATACCTTTACGCTTCAAAATATCGCTCAACTGTTCGCTCTTTTCAACGCTTATCGTACCGACGAGGATAGGTTGCCCCGTTGCGTGATGATCGATGATGTCTTGCACTATTGCAGTGAGTTTTCCGCCGACTTTGGTGTAAATCTGGTCGTGTTCGTCAACACGTCTTGACGGTTTGTTCGGAGGAATGGTAACGACGTCGAGCGCGTATATACCCTCGAATTCGTCCTCTTCGGTCTTTGCCGTACCAGTCATACCGGCAAGTTTCTTGTACATACGGAAAAAGTTTTGGAAAGTGATCGTTGCAAGCGTTTTGTTTTCGCTGCGGATTTGAACGTGTTCTTTCGCCTCGATTGCCTGATGCAAGCCCTCGTTGTAGCGACGGCCTATCATGATACGACCGGTAAATTCGTCAACGATAAGCACTTCGCCGTCGCTGACGATATAGTCCTTGTCGCGCTTCATAATGAAATGCGCTTTCAAAGCCGCTTGTATGTGGTGATAAAGATCGGTGTTTTCAAGATCGGTGAGGTTTGTTACGTGGAAAAATCTTTCAGCCTTTTCGATACCCTGATCGGTGAGCATGATAGTCTTTTCTTTTTCCTCGATCGTGAAATCCTCGCCCTCTCTGCATTGACGAGCAAAGTTGTCCGCACTCTTATAAAGTTCGCTGGACTTTCCTCCTCTGCCCGAAATAATGAGCGGAGTTCTCGCCTCGTCGATAAGAATAGAGTCCACCTCGTCGATAATTGCGTAATTGAGTTCGCGTTGCACTTTGTCCGCCTTTCTCACAACCATATTGTCGCGCAAAAAGTCGAAGCCGAGTTCGTTGTTGGTGCAATAGGTTATGTCGCTTTGATACGCCTTTCTCTTATCCTCGGTGCTCATTTGCGGCACTACGACGCCGACGGTAAGTCCCAAAAATCTGTATAGTTTTCCCATCCACGCAGCGTCGCGCGTTGCAAGATAATCGTTTACGGTGACAACGTGTACGCCCTTGCCCGTAAGTGCGTTGAGATATGCCGGGAGCGTCGCCACAAGCGTCTTGCCCTCACCGGTGCCCATCTCTGCGATACGGCCTTGATGAAGCGCGATACCGCCTATAAGTTGAACGTGGAAGTGGCGCATGCCGAGCACTCTTTCGCCCGCCTCTCTCACGACTGCGTAAGCGTCGGGAAGAATATGATCGAGCGTTTCGCCGTTTTCAAGGCGTTTTTTCAAAACATCGGTTTGCGATGCAAGCGTATCGTCGTCCATAGCCGAGTACTTTGGAGCGAGAGCTTCGATTTTGTCGGCGATTTTGTCGAGTTTTCTGACCTTAAATTTGTTTTCGTTAAAAAGTGCCATATTTCACCTTTCTATTTATTGTGCGCAAACGCAAGTTTGCACCTAACAAGTTCGTTATCGTAGCAACGATCATAACCGTTGCTTGCGTATCGCACGCGCACATAGGCACGCATACGCGGTCGTTTATACAAATTATATCAAATATACAAATTATATCAAAACAATTCGTATATATCAATCATTCATTGTCATTCGACGGGTATTTTCAGCCGCGTAACCGCCGCCGTAAGCACGCTCACTTCTCTTGCCTTCGCTTTGAGAAGAGTATTTGCACACTCGTTTGCCGTCGCGCCCGTCGTAAAAATATCGTCGACAAGCAAAATCTTTCTTCCTTTCACCTGCTCGAACACGCATGCAAACGCACCTTCGAGGTTCAATGCCCTATCTTTGCCTTTGAGTTGTTTTTGCTCGGACGTGCTTTTGATTTTGACAAGTGCGGGAAGGACGGGGACGTCCAGCCTTTTGCCCACTTCGTTTGCAAGAAGCTCGGCTTGGTTGAAGCCTCTTTTCTTGACTTCGCTCTCCGTCATCGGTACGAACGTGATAATCTCAGCGTCCATACCGCATTCTAGATACTTGTCCGCCATGAGTGCGCCGAGCGTTTGAGCGATATACGTCTTTTTGCCGAATTTCAGCTTGTATATCAATCTTTTCACCTCACCGTCGTACACAAGCGGAGAACGATTTTTGACAAAGGAGGATTTCTGATTTTGGCAACGATTGCAATAATCGCTTTCGTCTTCGAGCGGAACGCCACAGTTCAGACAAATATGCCCTTTTGCAAACGGCAATTTCTCCATACACTCCGAGCAAAGCCTGTACCTCGTGTCCTCCACGAGTTCGTTTCCGCAAGCGTCGCAAGTTATATCTAGAGGATAAAGCGCACCGTCAAATGCATCGAGCATCCTTTTGAACAACGCTTTGATTTTTGCAAGTCGAGCGTTTCTTTTTTCTCTCTTTTGCTGCTTTTTATCCTTGACGGATTCGTTTCTATTCTCAATTTCGCTATTGTTGTCCGCATCGATACGGTTTTGCTCAATCATACGCACCGCCTTTCCACTCTTGTTCGATAAGATCGATGAGAAGCGAATATCGTCTTGCGGTTTCGTTGTTTTGAATCATGCGCGCAACCGTCTTTTTCGCGCCGCTTATGACCACCAGTTTTTTCGCTCTCGTAACTGCGGTATAAAGCAAGTTTCTCGTTTGCAACATATAGTTTGCGTCAAGCGCGATGACGACCGCGTCGAACTCGCAGCCTTGCGATTTGTGTATGGTAACGGCATACGCAAGCGTGAGTTGATCGACGTCGCTATATTCGTAAATCGACACTTTATCATCGTCAAAACGCACGGTAAACTGCATGATTTGCGTATTTATACTTTCAATCACGCCTATGTCGCCGTTGAATACGCCGCTTCCGCGCACGGTCTTGAACCCGTCCGTTTGCGACCATTCCTGCTGATAGTTGTTTTGAAGTTGCATCACTTTGTCGCCTTCGCGATAAATGCAATCGGCGCGCTTGACTTCTTTCTTATAAGGCGAGGGCGGATTTATGATTTTTTGCAGCTCTCTATTCAGATTTATCGTGCCGGCAACTCCCCTCTTCATCGGGCAAAGCACTTGTATTTCGCTTGCCGGGATATTCAAATACTTGGGCAATCTGCGTGTAACAAGCGCAATCGTATTTTCGCAAATCTCTTCGCTAGTATTCTTTTCCTCAAAGAAGAAATCGCTGCTCTTGTTGTCGATGTCGGGCATGACGCCGCTGTTGATTTTGTGCGCATTGGTGACGATTTTGCTCTTGTCACCCTGTCGATAAATTTGAGTGAGATAACTCACGTTGAATTTTCCGCATTTGATGAGATCGTTGAGCACGTTGCCCACACCCACCGAGGCAAGTTGGTCTTTGTCCCCCACAAGCACCAATCGCGAGCCGCGTTCCATTGCGTTGATAAGAGCGGAAAAGACGTATTCGTCCACCATACTGACCTCGTCAACGATGACTACGTCGACGGGCAAGCGCGTATTTTCGTTGTAGGTGAAATGACCTTCGCCGTTTTTGTAGTCTAAATCCAGCATACGATGGATAGTTTTCGCTTCTTCGCCCGTTGCTTGCGAAAGTCGTTTCGCCGCTCTTCCCGTAGGCGCACACAAAGCGACCTTTTGCCCTAAGTCCTTGAACAGTTTGAGTATGCACTTGACAATCGTAGTCTTGCCCGTGCCGGGACCGCCGGTTACGATTTGCACGCCGTTTTCTATCGTTTCCTTGACGGCGGCGATTTGATTTTCGTGCAAAGAAAATCCTGCGCTTCTTTCAAAAGACGCAACCTCGCTTTCGACGTTCACTCTGAAATCGGACGCTTCTTGCTTCAATTGCAAAAGTTTTTTTGCGATATTCTTTTCGGTGTTAAAGTTTTTCTTCAAAAGGATTGCGGCATGCTCTTTGGTTTCGTATCTCACGAGGTCGCCGAGCATAACCATATCCATCATATTGTCGCGCACTCTTTGCTCTATATCGTCACAATCGATATTTAAAAGCGTGATTGCGCTTGACAAAAGTTCGTTTTCGGGCAAATAGTTGTGTCCGCTTCTTGTCGCTGCCTCTTTCAAAAGATAGGTTATCGCGGCACATATGCGATAGTCGCTGTCCTTTTCTATGCCGAGTTCGCCCGCAATTCTGTCCGCCGTCGCAAAGCCTATACCGTCCACGTCGTCAACGAGCATATACGGATTTTTGCGCACGTTGTCAACCGTCTTTATGTCGTAAGTGCGGTAGATTTTGAGGGACATATTTACGCTTATGCCGAGATTTTGCAAAAACATCACCGCGTCTTGCATCTTCTGCACTTTGGCGTAGTTCATTCCGAACTCCGTCGCGCGCTTCAAGGATATCCCTCTCACCTTTGCAAGTTCCATGGGATACTTCATCATTTCAAGCGAGTCCACGCCGAACATATCCACGATGGATTGCGCCGTAACGGGACCAAGCCCCGAAATGAGTCCGCTGCCCAAAAACTTCTTTATGCCTTCCAGTCTTGACGGAGCGGACACCCACACTTTTTCGGCAACAAACTGTTTGCCGTACGTCGTTCGAGTTTGAAATTTGCCTTCGACTCTTATATTCATACCCTCGCTCACAGGCGGAAAAGTTCCGACCACGGTGAAAACAGAGTCCTCGCATTTCATATCGAGAACCGTATAGCCCGTGTCCGCGCTTGCAAATATAACGTCTTTTATTTCGCCTGCAAGTTGCATTTCCTCTCCGTTTGCAATGGTTATTTCCTGCTTTTTGGCATAAAAAACACTGAAAAATTGCGGTTATTTTGCGATTTTTTACATGTCTTCTATGCTGTTTTCGATTCGTTTTTCACACGATTTTACGTGTTTTATACGTATTTCTTGCACGCTTTTCGTGTGATTTCGCACGCTTTTTCGCATGTATTTTGCACGTTTTATATGCTGTTTTTGCGTGCTTTTTACGTGTTCTTATATTGATTTTTTTGCCGTATTTTTGAGAAAAAACGGTAGGGTTATCCTACCGTTTTTATCTCGCGTATTCAAAATTTGTATTTTTCGACTGCTTGTTTGACTTCTTCGATCATATCTGTTTCTTCCCAACTGAAACCTTCTTTGCCGAAGTGTCCGTAGTTGGAAGTCATGCGATAGATAGGAGCTGCAAGGTGCAAATGATCGATGATTGCCTTCGGGCGCAAATCGAACACTTCGCGCACGACTTTTGCAAGCGAATCGTCGTCTATAACGCCCGTGCCGAACGTGTTGACGTACACCGAAACGGGATGCGCCATGCCGATTGCGTATGCAACTTGCAATTCCGCTCTCTTGCACACGCCTGCCGCAACGAGATTTTTGCAGATATAACGAGCCATATAGCTTGCGCTTCTGTCCACTTTCGTGGGGTCTTTTCCGCTGAACGCGCCGCCGCCGTGGGGGCAGAATCCGCCGTAGGTGTCGACGATAATCTTTCTTCCCGTAACGCCGCTGTCGCCTGCGGGACCGCCGATGACAAATCTGCCCGTCGGGTTGATGTAGATCTTCGTATCGTCGTCGATGTACTCTTGCGGAATTGCGTAAGAGATGACCTTGTCGATGATTTCCGCTTCGAGCTCGTCCATGCTTATGTTTTCCGAGTGTTGGCAACTTACGACGATTGTGTCTACTCTTTCGGGAACGTCGTCGATATACTCGACGGTGACTTGCGCCTTTCCGTCGGGACGGAGCCATTCGAGTTCACCGCTCTTTCTGACGTCGGTCAGACGCTTTGTGAGCGCATGAGCAAGCGTAATGGGGAGCGGCATGAGCGACTCGGTTTCGTCGCAAGCATAACCGAACATCATGCCTTGGTCGCCTGCTCCCGTCCTTTCGTAATCGTCCTTACCGTCGCCGTCGGTTGCGTCGTTGACGCCCATTGCGATGTCGGGAGATTGCTCGTCGATAGAGCTCAACACGGCGCAGGTTTTGTAATCGAAGCCGAGCGAACTGTCGTTGTAGCCGACGTCTTTGATGACGCCTCTTACGATTGACGGAATGTCGCAATAATGCTTTGTCGTGACTTCGCCGAACACCATAACCATACCGGTTGTGGCGCACACTTCAACGGCAACTCTTGCAGAGGTGTCCTCTGCAAAGATGTCGTCGAGAATTGCGTCTGCGATTTGGTCGCACACCTTGTCGGGATGTCCTTCCGTCACGCTTTCAGATGTAAAAAATCTTTTTTTCATTAGTCTAATTCAATGTCGTCCTCGACGTGTTGGTCAAGGATGATGTCTGCGGGTTGCGTTTGATTTGCCGTAACGGTCGTAACGTTCTTGTAGCACTTCATGCCGGTACCTGCCGGGATGAGCTTGCCGATGATGACGTTCTCTTTCAAGCCGAGGAGCGGGTCTTTTCTGTTGTTGATTGCAGCCTCTGCCAAAACCTTTGCGGTCTCTTGGAAGGATGCGGCCGAGAGGAAGGATTCCGTTGCCAAAGCCGCTTTCGTGATACCGAGAAGAGTACGCTTTGCGGTTGCGGGAACGCCGCCGTTTTCGAGTGCTTTCTCGTTTTCTTCTTCGTAAGAGAGCAAATCGACGAGAGTGCCGGGGAGCATGTTGGTGTCGCCTTGATTTCCAATACGAACCTTGCGGAGCATTTGTCTGACGATGACTTCGACGTGCTTGTCGTTGATTTCGACGCCTGCGGTGCGGTATGCGGATTGAACTTCTTTTGCGATGTATTCCTGAACGCCCTTCACGCCCTTTGCGCGCAACATGTCTTGAGGATTGATAGAACCTTTGGTGAGCGGATCGCCTGCGCCGATGGTTTCGCCCTCTGCAACGAGGATGTTTGCGTTGTACGGGATTGCATACGCTTTGGTTTCGCCGTCGGGACTCGTGACTGTGATTTCACGACGATCGTCGGAGATATGCACAACGCCGTTGTTCTCGGTGATGACCGCTTTACCTTTAGGATTGCGGGCTTCGAAAAGTTCTTCGACACGCGGCAAACCTTGAGTGATATCGTCATCGGTTGCGACGCCGCCCGAGTGGAATGTACGCATTGTGAGCTGTGTACCGGGTTCACCGATTGATTGAGCTGCGATGATACCGACCGCTTCGCCGATCTTGACGGGGTTGCCGGACGCCATGTTCTTGCCGTAGCACTTCACGCACACGCCGTTTTTGGACTTACAAGTGAGGATGGAGCGGATGAGCACGCCGGGTTGATGGTGCATATCCGAGCCGTTCTTCTCCCAGTAAGAAGTGAGTTTCTTGTCGATTTCTTTTGCCTTGTCGCTGGAAATGAGGGTGTCGCCTTCGCAGATGATTTCGCCCGTTTCGGGATCGACGACGTCGCCGATCGTGTATCTGCCCGCGATACGATCCGCAAGAGCTTCGATGACGCTCTTTTCGTCTCTGATTGCGGTGATAAACGTACCCTTGGTGTCGCCGCAGTCTTGTTCTCTGACGACAACGGAGTGCGAAACGTCGACAAGACGTCTTGTGAGGTAACCGGAGTCAGCCGTTTTAAGAGCGGTGTCCGCAAGACCTTTTCTTCCGCCGTGCGAAGAGATGAAGTATTCCAAAACAGACAAGCCTTCACGGAACGACGAGCGGACAGGCAACTCGATTGTACGACCGGACGGGTCTGCCATAAGACCACGCATACCTGCGAGCTGACGGATTTGTCCCATGCTACCACGAGCACCGGAGTTTGCCATCATCCAAATCGGGTTGAAGTCGTCAAGACCTTTTTTGAGTTCGCTCTCGACCTTGTCGGCAGCGTCTTTCCAAATCTTGATGATTTCTTTGTAACGTCCCTCATCGGAAAGCACGCCTCTTGCATGGAGCTTTTCGATGCGGACGACTTGTTCTTCCGCTTCGTGAACGATGAGCTTCTTGTCACCGGGGATGTGCATATCGAAAACGGATGCGGTGATTGCACCGATTGTCGAATACTTGTAGCCGAGCGATTTGATCTTGTCGAGCATCTCTGCCGTTTCGGTTGCTCCGTGATATTTGAAGCAGTTGTCAACGATCATGCTGAGTTGCTTCTTGCCGATAGCCATAGCCTTCTTGCCGAGCACCTTTTGGATGCTTTCGCGAAGAGCCGTGATTTCACGCAAGAACTCTTTGTTGTTGGTGATGTCGAGATCGCCTGCGTCTTTGATTGCCGCCGCGATTTGAGCGATTTGCTCGTCCGTGACGTTTCTCTTTAATATGGAACGCGCGCGCACGCACGTGTCTTGGTTGACTTCCTCGCTTCTGAACAAATCGACGAGAGCATGGAATTGATTTTCGTCCACACACGCGTTGATGCCGAGGATGCCTTCGACTTCGAGCTGACCTCTGTTCTCCGCAATCGTTCTGTCGACAAATTGCAAGTCTTGCGGCAAGTTGTCATTGAAGATGCAACGACCGATTGTGGTGTGCAAAAGTTTGTTATGCACGTAGCCGTCGTCATCGGTGACTTTGACTCTGATGTAGCAGAGGGATTGGAGCGTGAGGTCTTTGTCCTGATACGCCATCATCGCCTCGTCGAAAGAGCTGTAATAGTTGCCCTCGCCCTTTGCGCCCGGTTTGACTATCGTCAGATAGTAAGAACCGATGACCATATCTTGCGTCGGCGAAACGATAGGTTTGCCGTCCGAAAGTTTGAGGATGTTGTTGGTGCAGAGCATCAAGATTCTTGCCTCTGCTTGCGCCTCGATGGAAAGAGGAACGTGAACAGCCATTTGGTCACCGTCGAAGTCGGCGTTGAACGCGCCGCACGCGAGCGGGTGAAGTTTGATTGCTCTACCCTCGACAAGCACGGGTTCGAACGCTTGGATACCGAGTCTGTGAAGCGTCGGAGCACGGTTGAGAAGCACGGGGTGATCTTTGATGATCTCTTCGAGGATGTCCCACACTTGATTCTTGCCGGTGTCCACGAAACGTTTTGCGCTCTTGATGTTGTGGCAAAGGTTGCGCTCGACGAGCTTGTTCATAATGAACGGCTTGAAGAGTTCGAGTGCCATTTCCTTTGGCAAACCGCATTGATAAAGTTTGAGTTCGGGGCCGACGACGATAACCGAACGACCGGAATAGTCGACACGTTTACCGAGCAAGTTTTGACGGAAACGGCCTTGTTTGCCGCGGAGCATTCCCGAGAGGGATTTGAGATCTCTGTTGCCGGGGCCGGAAACCGCTTTGCCTCTGCGGCCGTTGTCGATCAATGCGTCGACTGCTTCTTGAAGCATACGTTTTTCGTTGCGCACGATGATGTCGGGCGCGCCGAGCTCTTTGAGCTTTTTAAGACGGTTGTTGCGGTTGATGACTCTGCGATACAAATCGTTGAGGTCGCTGGTTGCAAATCTGCCGCCGTCGAGTTGGATCATCGGACGCAGTTCGGGCGGAAGCACGGGGAGCACGTCAAGCACCATCCATTCGGGTTTGTTGCCCGATTGACGGAACGCTTCGACGATTTCAAGACGCTTGACCGCTTTAAGACGCTTTTGTCCGACGGAATTGTTGATGATGTTTTTGAGTTGTTCGCTTTCAGTTTCGAGGTCTACTTCCATAAGAAGTTCCTTGACGGCTTCTGCGCCCATACCCACTCTGAAATCTTTTGCGTCGTATTTTTCAAGGAGTTCTCTGTATTCCTTGTCGCTGATGACTTGCTTTTTGCGAAGCTCGCCGACTTTGCCGGGATCGAGAACGATGAAAGATACGAAGTAAACGACTTGTTCGAGTTCCTTGGGTGAAACGTCGAGGAGAATACTGATTCTCGAAGGCACGCCTCTCAAATACCAGATGTGAGTGACGGGGCAAGCAAGCTCGATATGTCCCATTCTTTCACGACGGACTTTGGATTTTGTGACTTCGACGCCGCACTTTTCGCAGATGACGCCTTTGTAGCGGATTCTCTTGTATCTTCCGCAATGGCATTCCCAGTCACGCGTAGGCCCAAAGATCTTTTCGCAGAAAAGACCGTCCTTTTCGGGTTTTTGCGTGCGGTAGTTTATGGTTTCGGGTTTCGTAACCTCGCCGTGAGACCATTCTCTGATCTTTTCGGGAGAAGCGATACCTATTTGAATTGCATCGAAATTGCTGAGTTCGTACATATTGTCGCCTCCTATTACTCTTCGTCGGAGCCTGTGCCGAAGATGTCGCTCATATCGGGAGTGCCTTCGGTGAGTGCGCTGAAGATGCTTTCGTCGTCATCGTCGGTGTCGAACAAGCTCGTATCCGTGTCGCTCTTGCTTTCGCCGAGATCGCCGAAGATGTTGTTGTCGCCGAGAATATCGATTTCTTTGAGTTCCTCGTGTTTCTTGCCGATAGGCGTATCGAAGTCGATGTCCTCGTCGTATTCGCGGAGTTTGACCTCGTCGTTGTCCTCGGTGAGAACTTTGACGTCGAGTGCGAGCGATTGAAGTTCCTTGACCAAAACCTTGAAGGATTCGGGGATACCGGGCTCTGACACGTTGCTGCCCTTGACGATGGATTCGTACGTCTTGACACGTCCGACCACGTCGTCCGACTTGACCGTCAGGATTTCTTGCAACACGTTTGCCGCACCGTATGCTTCGAGTGCCCAGACTTCCATTTCGCCGAAACGTTGTCCGCCGAATTGCGCTTTGCCGCCGAGAGGTTGTTGCGTGATGACGCTGTACGGGCCCGTGCTTCTTGCGTGGATCTTGTCGTCTACGAGGTGATGCAGTTTGAGGTAGTACATATAACCTACGGTCGCGCGGTTTTCAAACGGTTCACCCGTTCTTCCGTCGTAGAGTTGGATCTTGCCGTCCACTTCGCCGTCCTCGTTGACAAGACCGCATTGTTGGAAAAGCTGTCTGATGTCTTGCTCGTTTGCGCCGTCGAACACAGGCGTTGCGACTTTCCAGTCGAGCATGTGAGCGATAAGACCGAGGTGAACTTCGAGAACTTGTCCGATGTTCATACGGCTAGGAACGCCGAGCGGGTTGAGCACGATTTGAAGGGGTGTGCCGTCCGCCATGAAAGGCATATCCTCTTTGGGAAGAACTCTTGAAACGACGCCCTTGTTTCCGTGACGTCCCGCCATCTTGTCGCCGACGGATATTTTTCTCTTTTGAGCGATGTAGACGCGAACGAGTTTGTTGACGCCGGGTGCGAGTTCGTCTTTGTTCTTTCTCGTGAAGATCTTGACGTCGACTACGATACCGCTTTCGCCGTTGGGCACACGCAATGACGTGTCACGCACTTCTCTTGCCTTTTCGCCGAAGATTGCGCGGAGCAATCTCTCTTCGGGAGTAAGTTCGGTTTCGCCCTTCGGGGTGACCTTACCGACGAGAATGTCGCCCGGTTTGACCTCTGCGCCGACCATGACGATACCGTCTTCATCGAGGTTTTTGAGCACTTCGTCGCTGAGGTTCGGAATATCTCTGGTGATTTGCTCGTCGCCGAGTTTGGTGTCGCGGCATTCGATTTCGTACTCTTCGATGTGAATAGAAGTGTACAAATCGTCGCGCACGAGCTCTTCGCTGATAAGGACCGCGTCCTCGTAGTTGTAACCTTCCCAGGACATGAAGCCGATGAGCATGTTTCTGCCCAACGCAAGCTCGCCGTGGTCGGTTGCGGGACCGTCTGCGATGACCGTGCCTTCTCTTGTGAGATTGCCCTTGTCGTCATAGATCGGGCCGTACACTTTGTCGCCCTTGTTGACGATAGGATGTTGATTTATGCAAGTGGATTGGTTTGAACGCTCGAACTTGCTGAGGATATAAGTATCGGTCGTGCCGTCGTTGCACTCGATGACGATCTTGTCGCTGTCGACGTATTTTACGAAACCGTCGTGCTTTGCGATCTTCAAAACGCCCGAGTCGTAAGCAATCTTATGTTCGACGCCCGTTGCAATCATAGGAGCTTGCGGCTTAAGGAGCGGAACAGCCTGACGTTGCATGTTGGAGCCCATGAGTGCACGGTTGGTATCGTCGTTCTCGAGGAACGGGATAAGCGCGGTTGCGATTGAAATAAGCTGCTTGGGGTTGACGTCCATGTAGTCCGCTCTTTCTCTGGAGACTTCGCGGATGTCCTTTTGGATACGGCAGTTGACACGGCTACGCACGAATTTGCTTTCTTCGTCAAGCGGTTCGTTTGCTTGTGCGATGACGTATTTGTCTTCTTCGTCCGCCGCCATGTAAACGACTTCGTCGGTGACGACGCCGGTCGCCTTGTCTATCTTGCGATACGGCGTTTCGATAAAGCCGTACTCGTTGACCTTTGCGTAAGAGGACAAAGACGTGATAAGACCGATGTTTTGTCCTTCAGGCGTTTCGATAGGACACATACGTCCGTAGTGCGAGTGGTGAACGTCGCGCACTTCGAAACTCGCGCGCTCTCTGTTCAAACCGCCGGGGCCGAGTGCGGAAAGTTTACGCTTGTGCGTAAGCTCTGCAATCGGGTTGGGTTGATCCATAAATTGCGAAAGTTGCGAAGAGCCGAAGAACTCTTTGATCGCGCTCGTAACGGGACGAATGTTGATGAGAGTTTGAGGAGTGATTTCCGCATTCTCCTGTGCGGACGCCATTCTCTCTTTGATGACTCTTTCAAGGCGTGAGATACCGATACGGAATTGGTTTTGGAGCAACTCGCCTACCGCGCGAACACGACGGTTTGCAAGGTGGTCGATGTCGTCGCAAGTGCCGAAACCGTAACGCAAGCCGAGGTTGTAGTCTTCGATTGCCACAATGTCGTCAAGCGTGATGTGTTTGTATACAAGCTCATCCACGGAGGAACGGATTGCAAGGAGCAATTCTTCCTTGTTTGCGCCGAACTCGTCCATGAGAGCTTTGAGGTTGGGATAGTAAACCTTTTCGGTGATGCCGAGTTCTCTGGGGTTACAATCCACAAAAGCTTCGAGGTCTACGGTGTTGTTGCCGATGACTTTGAATTTCTTTTCTTTTCCGTCGTGATCGGTGTAGGCAAGCCAAACCACGTTGACGGCGTTGTTTTGGATTTCTCTACCCTTTGTCTCGTCGACGATTTCGCCTTTTTGAGCAAGGATTTCACCCGTCACGTTGCTCACGACGTCCTCTGCGAGCTTGTATCCCGCAATACGCGTTGCAAGAGCGAGTTTCTTGTTGTATTTGTAGCGGCCGACCTTTGCCAAGTCGTAACGCTTGTAATCGTAGAAAGTGTTGTGAATGAGGATGTTTGCGCCTTCGACCGTGGGAACTTCGCCCGGACGCAAACGACGGAACAAATCGATTTTGCCTTGTTCCTCGCTCTTGCATTGAGCGTCTTTTTCACAGGTCTTGACAATCATCTCGTCCCCGCCGAACAAGTCGATGATTTGCTCGTCCGTGCCGTAGCCGAGCGCTCTCAAAAGCGTGGTTGCGGTGATTTTTCTCGTTCTGTCAACGTGCACCCATTGAACTTCGTTGGAGTCTTGCTCGTATTCGAGCCAAGCGCCTCTGTTGGGGATGACGGTGGTTGCATAACGAGGTACGCCGTTCTTGTCGAGCACTTTGTCGTTGTACACGCCCGGGCTTCTGACAAGCTGGGATACGATGACGCGCTCTGCACCGTTGATGACGAAAGAACCCGAATCCGTCATGAGCGGGAAATCGCCCATAAACACTTCTTGTTCAACCACTTCGCCGGTTTCGTTGTTGGTGAGGCGAGCCTTCACCTTGAGAGGAATAGCATACGTAGCGTCGCGGTCTTTGCACTCTTTGACGGTGTACTTGGGTTCGCCGTCGAATCTGTGTGACAAAAACTCGAGTTTCAATCTGCCGGAGAAGTCAACGATCGGAGAATAATCTTTGAAAACTTCCGTGATGCCGGCATCAATGAAATTTGCGTAGGAATTCTTTTGCACCTCAATGAGATACGGAATGGGAAGGACGTCTTTGATTTGCGAGAAATCGCGTCTTTCCGTAGTTCCGTACATTTGATTGTGAATTCTTTGGGACATATATTCACTCCTTAAAAAAATTGCCGAATTTGCGACTTTTCAAAAAACTTCGAACGCTCCCGAAAAAAAAATTTTTCATCGCCCGAAATTTTTTTCGAAATCTACGCGTTTTTTGCGGAATGCTATCAATACTTGATGTATTTATAACCCCCTACCCCCAAAAACGAGGTGTTTTTGGGGTAGGAATCCGCATCATTGCGCAGTTTTTCATTATATATTGAAAAATCAAGTCTGTCAAGCGTCGCGCGCATATAATTTATATAAATTTTTAGTATTTTTTATATAAGTTTCCTCTTGATTTAAACGCGCGTTTTTCATATAATATTTGTTATGAGAATAGACAAGTTTTTAAAGGTATCGAGAGTCATCAAACGCCGCTCCGTCGCACAAGAAGCATGCGACGGCGGACGCATCGAAATCAACGGCAAAGCGGTTAAGCCCGCAAAAGAAGTCAAAATCGGCGACAAAGTCACCGTCACTTTCGGCTCGAACTCGATGTCGTTCGAGGTGTTGAGCGTAGACGAACATCAAACCAAGCAAAGCGCGGAAACGATGTATCGAATTATTAATTGAATTAATAATCGAATTACGTCAAGCCCGCATATTTATCGGCGGAAATTCTCCGCATAAAAACTTCAAGGTGAAATATGAAAATCAACGTCATTATTACAGCCGGTGGCACATCGCAAAGATACGGCATGGAAAACAAACTGTTTGCCCCCTGCAAAGATTCTTGCGTGGTTGTCGAATCAATCAAACCGTTTTTGACATTCGAGCAAGTGTCAAAAGTTATCGTTGCGATACACCCCTCTTACAGCGACGAATTGCTGAACGCTCTTGAAATCGCTCATATCGAAGACAATCGCATTGCACTCACGCAAGGCGGAACGACGCGAACTCAAACGGTAAAACACGGCATTCGTGCCATCGAGGACGATTGCGACTACGTCATAGTCCACGACGGCGCACGTCCCTACGTTACGGCCGCACTTATCAACAGCGTTATTGCCGGAGCGGTCGAAAACGGAGTTGCACTCCCCCTCCTGCCCCTCACCGATTCGCTCGTATGTATCAGATTCGGAGTGGACGCCGTCAACAGAGAGGACTATCGCAGAGTGCAAACGCCCGTTTGCGCAAAAAAAGAAATAATCGTCAAGGCGTATGCAAAATGCGACGGCGAATATCTCGACGATATTGCCGTTATACAAAAGCACTCCGCTTGCGACGTAAAAATCATCGAGGGCGATCCGCAAAACATAAAAATCACGACGAAAGACGATTTGAAAACTCCTCTTTGCGGAATCGGATACGACATTCATCGTTTCAAAAAAGGCGGCGGGATAAAACTTATGGGAACGCTCGTTCCCTGCGAGTTTGCGTTTGTGGCGCACAGCGACGGCGACGTTGCGGTGCACGCGCTTATGGACGCGATACTTTCCGCGATAGGAGAAAAGGACATCGGACATCTCTTCCCCGTCGACGATTCGCGCTACGACGACGCAGACAGCATAGAGCTTTTGCAAACGGTGCTCAAAAAAGCAACCGACAAAGGTTGCGCCCTTCAAAACGTGAGCGTGGCGATAATCGCAGAGCGTCCTATGCTTGCTCCGTATATCGACCAAATGCGCAACAACATGTCGCGCGTGCTGAGAATTCCTTGCGAAAGAATAGGCATAACCGCCACCACCAACGAACAAGTGGGTGATTTGGGCGACTGCAAATCAATCGCGTGCTTTGCCACGGCACTTTTGCAATAAATTCAAAAAATCGGCTCAAAACCGCGAAAATAGGCGTGTTTTTGCAAAATGCAACCAAAAGTTGCGCAATTGACAATCAAAATGGGTGGCGGCAACCGACCTCTTTGCGCCAAAATAAAGGCACAAAAACACAAGCGAGGTTTGAATATGGACATCACAACCGCAAACAGATTATACGAACTTAGAAAACAACACGGATATTCGCAAGACGAGCTTGCGGACAAGCTCAACGTATCAAGACAAGCAATATCCAAATGGGAAAGATCCGTTTCCCTTAAGTCTACACGAAAAAAATGCAATTCCCGGAATATTGCGAGAATTGCATTTTGATGAAGTTTACACTTTGGAAATTGCATTTTTGCAATCATTCTGTATAATGGAAGTATGCGGAGGAGGTGCGTATCTATGGCTTTACCCGGAACGCCCGGACAGCGGATTTCCGATTTATGCAACGGGAACCACATCACACAAAAGGAACTTGCGGAGAAGATAGGCGTTTCCGCTTCCCAGTTGAGCCGCATTGTCAGCGGCGAAACAAGAACGGTCAGCAGTGATATTCTCATAGGTGTGGCAAAGGAATTTAAGGTATCGACAGACTACATACTGGGCTTGTCTACCGTGAGCGTTCGTAAAAGCTACGATATTTCTGAATTAGGCTTGTCCGAGGGAGCCGTGAGGGGGCTTGTGACGGGTGCTGTTGATGTGCAAATCCTCAACCGCCTGTTGGAACACAGGAATTTTCCTAAGCTGATAGATTTGATACGGATTTATTTTCAGGACACAGCGGCAAAAGGCATAACAGCAAGAAACCAGCTTATCGAGATAGCAACGGCTTCCCTGTCCGACCTGATGAAAGAACACCCGGAACACCGGGCGGAAGCAAAGCAGGATTTACAGCTTTTGAACGCCCAGAAGATGGGGGAACATGAGGCGGAGATTGAGAAAATCAAAAATGTGTTCCTTGCTATCCTGCGGGATATTAAGAAAGACATTGACAACGGGGAACAGCCGGGAGAAGCTGTGACCGCCGCGATGTTCCAAGCCATGCGGGACGCATTGGCGGAACAGAAGCAAAACCCGCTTTCCATTGACGATGTAGCGGCGATGGTTGCCGGACAGATCGGACAGCTTACGCCGATGGATGAAGAAACTGCCGACCTGTTCAAGCAGTTGGCAAAAAAGATGATGAAAGGAATAGAATAATAGCCTGTTATTCGAGATAATAATATGCCATTAGTAAAGCATGACTACCCTGTTTTAGAGTACGATACCGCATCAAAAGCTGTTTTTCAGCCGGGAAATGGGAAAAAATGTTTTCCTGCAAAAGCAGTGTTTGCTTTTTTAGGAGACGAGGTTGAAAATTATGCACATACCCATGATGGAATACAGATAGATGAATTTGAAAGTGCAACAAGACGATATCCTATTTATGAATGTCTTTATAATCAGGAGAAAATATGTCTATGTCCGGCTCCTGTGGGAAGTGCTGCTGCCGTCCAAGTTTTAGAATATTTAATTGCAGGAGGTGTAACAAAGATTATTTCCGTCGGCTCCTGCGGCGTATTGGAAGACATCCCGGAAAATAGATTTTTGATACCTGTTTCTGCATTGAGAGATGAGGGAACATCTTACCATTATCTTCCTCCCTCCCGAGAAGTAGAGATTTCAAAGGCTGGTATAAATGCGATTGAATCTGCTTTAAGCCAAAAGAATATACCATATTGGGAAGTTAAAACATGGACAACAGACGGTTTTTATCGAGAAACAGTAGAAATGGTTCAGTATCGGAAAGAAGAGGGATGTCAAGTAGTAGAAATGGAATGTTCCGCATTGGCGGCGTGTGCAAAATTTAGAAAAGTTACATGGGCTATGCTGCTTTTTTCAGCCGATACTCTTGCAGACCCTCATAAATACCAAGAAAGAGAATGGGGAAAAACAAGTATATCCATAGCCTTAGAATTAGCCTTAGACGCTGTTTTATCAGTTGTTGAGGAGTAAAAATAAATACATATAGGAGTTACAATGAATATAAATGAATTTCCACAACAAGTAAATCAAGTTATTTCAATAGCAGAAACCATATTACAAGGTCAAATATTGGGGATATATTTATATGGTTCAGCAACAATGAATGGGCTGCGTCCAGATAGTGATATAGATATACTGATAATTACTAAACAAGAATTGAGTAATTCAATCAGAGCAGATCTAACAAAGCAATTATTGAAAATTTCTGGCTCCGTAGGCTGTATTGGAAAAAGACCTTTAGAGGTAACTATTATCAATCAATCTGATATTGTTCCGTTGCAATTTCCGCCAAAATGTCAGTATATGTATGGTGAATGGCTAAGGGGAGAGATGGAAGCAGGAGAATATCCGCAAGCCTGCAATGACCCAGATATAATGATTTTATTATGGCAAGCAAGAAAAAATAGCATAACTTTGAAGGGGGCGGAAAGCAAAGAGCTTATTCCCGCTATCCCATTTCACGAAATTAAAAAAGCAATTCGGTTTTCTTTACCTGGTTTGATTTCCAGCTTTAAGGGTGATGAAAGAAATGTGTTATTAACCTTATCACGAATGTGGTTTACTTTAGTAACAGAAGAAATCACGACAAAAGATGTTGCCGCAAAATGGGTAATTTTAAAATTGCCGGAGAGATTTCCCCCCCTGCTAACAACGGCAAAGGAAGCTTATTTGGGAAATTTGTCTGATGAATGGGAGACAGTAGAAAAGGAAGCGATGGCACTTGTAGAATATATGAAAAAACAAATTGAGGAATTACTTAGAACAGAGTAGCAAAGTTAGCGGGGCCAATCAACGGTCAAGATGAACGGCGCATTTCATGCGCCGCCGTTGACAGTCCCGCCCGTCTTTGCTAAAGGGTAATCAAGGCGGGAAAGCCCTAAAATGGCTTCACACCTATTTCAATAATTGGAGGAGATAAAAATGAGATCAGAAAAGGAAGTTTATGATATTGTTTTGAATTTTGCAAAAACAGACAAACGCATTCGCATGGTTACTTTGGAAGGATCTAGAACAAATACAAATATTCCGCCTGATGATTTTCAGGATTTTGATATTACTTTTTTTGTTACGGATATGGACAGCTTCACAAGTGATGATAAATGGCTAGATATATTTGGTGAAAGGTTGATTCTGCAAAAGCCGGAAGATATGGAATTATTTCCAGCTGTAGAAAAGGGATTTTCATATTTAATGCTGTTTACTGATGATGTTAAGATAGATTTAACTTTGCTGCCGCTGGAACTGATAGACGAGTATTTTACATGGGATAAACTGGTAAAGTTACTGTTGGATAAAGACAACCGTATCGTAAAGCCGCCAATACCAACGGATATAGACTACCACTTGCAGAAGCCTACTCAAAGAATGTTTGACGATTGCTGTAATGAATTTTGGAATACTACAACATATGTAGTAAAGGGCTTATGCCGCAAAGAAATTCTTTTTGCTATTGACCATATGAATGATATAGTACGAAAAGAATTGCTTCGCATGATTTCCTGGCTGATTGGTATCAAACAGGGATTTCATTTCAGTTTGGGAAAAAACTATAAATTTATGAAGCAATATGTCCCAGAGGAATTGTGGGAACGACTTATGTCTACTTATAATATGGATTCCTATCCCCATATGTGGGAATCCTTTGAACAATGTATGGCATTGTTCCGGGAGGTTTCGTCAGAAGTGGCATGCCAGTTGGATTACCAGTATCCACTATATGATGAAAAAATCAGTAATTATGTGATTCGGCAAAAGAAAAAATATGGCATTGAAGATGATAACAAATAAAATTTTTTCAATCGAAAAAATTTATTTTGATTATTCAATTTTGAAAAACTGAATACCTCAAAATCAGAAAGAGCGCGGCCAAGCACTTTGAGGGATTGGCCGCCTTGTCCACCCATCCAGCGGGGCGGCGGGCGGCGGTCAAGGCCGGGTGTAACCCCGTTCATTTCAGCCTTGACGGTTGCCCGCTGTCCTGCTACTTTTCCGGGAGTGTGGCCACAACTTCGGGACACTTTGTCCACAAGTCGGAGCGTAGGACGAGGGACGGGGGCTTTCATATACGCCCTGTCTGCTGATGAAACCAGTCCTGCGCTTGCGGCTCCACGCCACGCAAGCACAGCCCTGTTTTCCTGCCGCTTCAAATGCCCTTGCCCTCCCCGGCGGCAACGGCATTTTCACGGCAACGCCGACAGAGCGTATAACACACTACACTTTGCTTCGCAAAGTCGTGTGCCAAATGGGGGCGTTGCCCCCTTTGGAAACCCCCACAAGAAAAGGCGGTACGCTACCCCTCCACGGGGCGCATACCGCCTTTTCTTGTTATCCAGCCCTCCGGCTGTATCGGTTGAGCAAAAGTCCGCGTGGGATTGATGTGGTATCTTTAACTTTGGGAAACTCCGGAGAGTTCTCCCGACACGGACAACCTCATCGCCCTTGCAAAACTTTACGGCGTAAGCCTTGACGAACTTTTGAATTATACACCCGCGAAATCGTGTGAAGAATCAAAAGAAAGTCAAGCGCAAACGCAGGATGAAAATACCGACGAAAACGCACAATCGGCAGTTGATGACGACAAAAACGACACTTCATCGTTCGATTATGAAGAAAACGGAGACAGAGTGCATATCGACGAAAACGGTATTCACGTGCATGACAAGGATGGTTCGAACGTGGTGATAAAAGGCGGCATCGCAAAGCTCGTCAACAAAATCGTGGGCGATATTCACGTTGAAAACGGCAAGACCACCGTAAACGGGAAAGTCGTTGATAATGACGACGATGACAAGCACACCGAAAGCAATACAGTGCGCATTGAAAACGGACACGTGGTGTTTGAAAACAAAAAGGAAAAGCGCAATGCGGTTGTCGGGAGCATTGTCAACGGCGTAACTTTTTTACTCTGCACCGTTGCATATCTTCTCATCGGCTTCCTTTGCACTCTGTGGCATCCGGGCTGGTTGCTATTTTTTGTACCGTTCATTGTCGGCGGGATATTCGACACGATTGTCAAGCGCAATCCGTCTTCATTCCCTGTCGTGTTTATCGTCACGGGAGTATATCTGCTTCTCGGTTGCGGCTGGGGATTGTGGCATCCTTACTGGGCAATTTTTGCGATTATCCCCGCATACTACGCAGTTGTAGAGCCAATCAAAGCCGCATCGAAAAAGAAAAGTTCCGTTAAAATCGACCTGACTTCTTCAAATAGCGACTGCAAATCGGATGACAACGACTAAATCGATTAAATGTTGAACTTCCGCAACCGAATCCGCCGTTTTTTCGGCGGATTTTTCATTTGTGCGATTTGGCAAAAAGCATTTGACAACACATCGGCTGTCTTATATAATCCAAGTAATCGAATAAAACAATCTCATCGCCGGGTGAGCGCGTCAGCGTCGTGTCGTTAGGCCTTTTTGAAGACACGAAAGCATGGCGTTTTTTTATTGGAAAAGATGAAAAAACAGACGAAAAACACAAACAACACAAGCGTATTGAAAGAATTTACAAAATACGTGTCGGCAAACGTGATAGCGATGATCGGTCTTAGTTGCTACATTTTGGCGGACACTTTTTTCATATCTCTCAAGATGGGGCAAACCGGTCTTGCCGCACTCAATTTGTCAAGTCCGTCATTCAATCTCGTGTTTTCCATAGGTATGATGTTTGCCGTCGGAGGCGGAACGAAATTTGCCATTCACAAAGGCGCGCAAAACGACAACGAGGCAAACAAAGTCTTTACTCACACGGTCTTTATCGTTGCGCTTTTTGCGATTGTTTTTGTTATGCTCGGCTTATTTGCGTCACGCCCTGTGGCGATGTTTCTCGGCGCGGAAGGCGACACTCTCGAATACAGCAACACATATGTTCAGATTATCCTTTGCTTTGCTCCGTTCTTTATGTTCAACAATGTTTTTCAAAACTTTGTACGAAACGACGGCGCGCCGAGGCTTGCGATGATTGCATCGCTTGCGGGCAATCTTTTCAATATAGTATTCGACTACGTTCTGTTGTTTCCGTGCAATTTGGATATGCTCGGAGCGGCACTTGCCACGGGTTTTTCTCCGATTGTGAGCATTCTTATCCTTTCTTTGCATGTCATTCGCAAGAAAAACACGTTCCATTTCAAAAAAACGAAACTTTCCTTGCGCACGTATGGCGGAATATGCTCGCTGGGGCTTGCTCCGTTTATCAACGAATTGTCTTTTGCGGCAGTCCTTATGGTGTTCAACGGTTTGTTTAAGCGTCTTGGCGGCGACACTGCGATTGCGGCATACGCAATTATTATCAATGTATTCTATGTCGTCAACTCGGTTTTCAACGGCATTGCAAACGGCACTCAACCCATGATTAGTTTCAGCTACGGACAAAGCGATCATCAAAAAATCCGTCGCATACTGCGCTACGCCCTCATCACCGTCGCCTCCGTTGCCGTCGTGTTGTATATTGCAATATTCTTCGGGGCGAACGGAATCGCAAGCATCTTCAACACGCAAGGCGTAAAAGAGCTGCAAGACGCCGCCACGCTCGGAATGCGACTGTTCTTCATCTCTTCGCTGTTCTCCGGCTTCAATCTGCTGTTTTCATATTACTTTTCAGCGTCCAATAAGGGCGGCTATGCCCAGCTCATAACCGTTTTGAGAGGTCTTGTGACAATCATTCCGATTGCATACCTCTTCTCATATCTGTGGAAGATGACGGGGCTTTGGCTGGCAACCCCGGCAGCCGAACTCGTTACGCTTGTCGTGACGCTGACGGTATTCGTCCTCACCCGCTCCAAAAAGCAAGAGCTTATACCCTGTCCCGAATATAGAAAAGAAGCCTGAAAACGCACCTTTTATCGACACTCTTTATATCAAAAAGCACGGCAAATCGCCGTGCTTTTTCCTTGTAATATAGTTGTCACTTTAGCATAATAATCAATATATTATTGGAATCATTATCTTTCTGAACATTAAAACGGGTTACCTTTTTTGCAATGCCATTCATGCCAAACAAATCTTCAATAGTCTTTTTATTCTCAATCGATACACCAGAAATGGTTTTACCATTTATAACCTTACGTGAAATTTTGATAGTATCAGGTTGACTCTCCTTCAAAAATCTAACCCCTATACAGTCAAAGTTGTCTCTTGCTTTTAGCAGTTCAGCATAATCATACTTTTCATAATCTTCAATCAATTCACAAGCAGCAGCGCTCAACGATATTCTACCAAAACCAACACTGGCAAATGGTGTGTTTCTTCCTTTGTTATCTTTTGATATTTTTACTGTAGACCATTCCATAAATGATCACCTCCTATATTTTGTATTTTAATTATTGCATCAATTTTATTTGCTGTCAATACTTTTTAATAAATTTGTCGTATTTTTTTCTTCTTTTATTGCTTTTTTATTTATGGGTAATATTCGGTTTCTTTTTTGTTTGAAAAACTATCGCGGTATATATTATATAATTATGGTATTCTTGATTGCCAAAGAGCAAACGGCAAGAGCCGAGAAAGACGAGGACAAGGCGCGGAGCGTGTTTGAAACAAAGAGATAATCAGGCGCAGAGCAAGCGTTGAAAATCGCGAAAGGCGAGCATGCGTAGCGGAGTTGTTATCTCTTGCCAAACGTTGACCAAACGCGGAGCAAGGCGCACAAGTCGAGGAAGGCGAGGACAAGGAGCGGAGCGTGTTTGAAACAAAGAGATAATCGGGCGCAGAGCAAGCGTTGAAAATCGCGAAAGGCGAGCATGCGTAGCGGAGCGTACACGAAGTACGTGAGCAACACACGCGCAGCCTGACAAAGAAAAAAGCACAACCGAAGTTGTGCTTTTGTTTTTCGACGTTTGAATGCGCCTGATTATCTCTTTGAGAATTGAGGTGCTTTACGTGCCTTATGCAAACCGTATTTCTTACGCTCTTTCGCACGCGGGTCACGAGTGAGATAACCTTCTCTCTTGAGTGTTGCTCTGTATGCTTCGCTGTCTGCGACGCAGAGCGCTCTTGCAATGCCGTGACGGATTGCGCCTGCTTGACCGGTGTAACCGCCGCCGTACACGTTGACGTAAACGTCGAACTTGTCGGAAGTGCCGGTTGCAACGAGGGGTTGATTGACGATGAGCTTCATCGTGTCAAGAGGGAAATACTCGTCGAGAGTGCGCTTGTTGATGACGATTGTGCCTTCACCGGGAACGAGGCGAACTCTTGCGATAGCCGTCTTTCTTCTGCCTGTGCCGAGATATTGAACTTTCTTGGTTTTCTTAGTAGCCATATTTCACCTCTCTATCAGTTGAGTTTGAGCTCAACGGGGCATTGTGCCTGATGGTCATGCTCTGCACCGACGTAAACGCGGAGCTTTTTGAGCATTTTTGCGCCGAGGGTGTTCTTGGGGAGCATGCCCTTGACTGCCTTGTACACGACGAATTCGGGCTTTTCAGCCATCAATTTCTTGTATTGGATCTCTTTGAGTCCGCCGATGTAACCTGTGTGATAACGATAGTATTTGTCCTCGAGTTTCTTGCCTGTGAGAACGACCTTTTCGCAGTTGATTATGATAACATGGTCGCCGCAGTCGACGTTGGGAGTGTACTCGGGTTTGTTCTTCCCTTTAAGGATAGAAGCAACTTGAGACGCAAGGCGGCCGAGAACCATATCGGTTGCGTCGACAACATACCACTTGCTTTCCACTTCGCCGGGCTTTGCCATATAAGACTTATTGTTTTTTGCCATTGTAGACAAATCCTTAGCCATTGTGCTAACCTCCAAAAAATTGTTTTCGCAAGAGCAAGGGTTCGATCGGAGGGGCTAGTTCTTCTCGCATTCCGTACTTCTTCCAAAAATATGCTTGTTAATAATATTAAATATAACAAAATAAGTCAAGCGTTTTTCTCAAAAATCGAATATTTTTTGCAAACGCGTTGCATATTCTGTCGTTCGTCGTCATTTATCTTGCGTTTTCGACACGAATTTTCATGGGCTTGCAGGGCATTTTTGCAAGGTTTTCAAGCGACGATTTTTGCTCGTTTACAAAAACGTCCGCATCCTTAACGCCTGCAAAAGACAGCGTTAGACTTTCGGTTTTCACGCCGTCGGGAATGATTATGACGTCGCATCCGCTCTCGTCTTTTTTCATTGCGACGGAGATTTTGCCTTGCTCGTCGAACATGGTGTACACGTTGTTTCCGAGGTAAACTTTGAGTTCGATATCCTTGAATTCCGTCGAATTACCGTTTGCGTGCAAAAGCGGTATTATGCCGCCTTCCTTGACGAACACGGGGTATCTTTCAAACGGGCACTCGATCGTATATTCCTTTCCTCCCTCGTATTTTTCATCCGTGAAAAAGTCGAACCACACTCCGTCGGGAAGCCAGATTGTTTGCTTGGCAACGCCGTTTTTGCCCTTGCTCGTGACGGGGCAAACATACATTTGTTCGCCGAAATAGTACTGATTTCGCCACTTCTTGTCATAGGCGCGCCTATCCTTTGAATAATAATAAGTCGGGCAAACAAGCGGCACGCCCTCTGTTGCGGTGCGGACGTTTGCGGTGTACAAATACGGCAAAAGTCTATGGCGCAAGCGCAAAAAATCCTCCGCGATATTCTCGACCTGAGGATAATTCCACGGTTCTTTGCTCATGCCTTTGTTGCTTGAATGCAGGCGGTTTATCGGAGAAAATACGCCAAACTGCAACCATCTCAAATACAGTTCGTTGTCGCCTTTGCCGAACATGTGTCCGCCGATGTCGTGCGACCACCACGTGTAGCCTGCGTTTGACGCAAGCGCCGTAAAATACGGCTGGAAATCCAAACTCTTCCAGCACACCACCGTATCTCCCGAAAATCCGAGCGGATAGCGATGAGAACCCATCCCCGCGTATCTCGACAAAATTACGCCGTTGTTGCCGTCGCGGTTGATATCGAGCATATGATAGTGATTGAGCAACCACAGCGGATCAAGCCCCTTCATCTTGGACTTCGTGCCTTGCTGCCAATCTATCCACCAAAAATCCACTCCCATTTTTTCGTATGGATGATGCAAAATGTCGAAATACGCATTGCGGAATTTCTCGTCGGTGAGATCGAACTCTATAGTGCGTTTGGTTTGCGGATCGACGCCGCAAGCGCGCGCCATATCGGGATACTGCTGTTCAAAATATCTCACGCCGTCGCGCGGATGCAAATTCATTGTTACGGCAAGATTTCTGCCTTTGAGATTTTGCAAAAATCCTTCGGGATCGGGAAACAATTCCTTTTCAAACGTGTAGCCTGTCCACCCTGCGCCTTGAAAAGACTTGTAGTCTGCGTCTTTGGGAACGTTTGTTACGATGTGCCAGTCCATGTCTATCGTGGCAACCGTAAGCGGAACGTTTTTGTCCTCGAATTCGTCCATAAGGGCAAGATATTCCTTGTCGGTGTAGGCATGATAGCGTGACCACCAGTTGCCAAGCGCGTACTTCGGCAAAAGCGGAGTGAATCCCGAAAGCGAATAGAACTCTTTGAGTCCGCCGAGATAATCGTCTTTGAAAGCAAACAAATACTTGTCTACGCAAGACGTCGGACGAGGGGAAACACTGCCGTCTACGTTCAAAAGCACGGACGACGAGTCGTCGATTTCGCTAACGCCGTTGGTTGCAAAAATGCCTTTTCTGATATGAGCGAGGCAAAAATGGTCTTTCTTTTCTCTCTTGCCCTTCCATCCGCCCAGCACTCCGAAAGTGCCGTCAAGCGTCCTTGCCGTACCGCCGAGGTTAAATGCGTTTGAAGGAGTCGCGCTCTCTCCGTCCTTGAAAGTTACGGACGAAGCAAGCGTTTTCGTGTTGACGGTAAAAGCGCAAGTCTGCGTTTCAATCGACATTTCATCACCGTTTTTTGCATGTTTAAACTGCGGATTTGCGTAATTTCTGCAAAAAGCAAACTGGGTGCGTTTGTCGGTAAAACTGCCCTTTTCTATACGCAACGTTCTGTCCGAAAGCACGCTTATGCGCACGTCGCCGACGATAATCGTGTTCTCTTTTTTGCATGGAGCAAGCTCTTGAGAAAATCTCATTTATCCCTCCGACATCGAGTTATTTTTTTATAGGATAATAATAGCAACTAAACGTGCGCGTGTCAATAGCAAGCACGAGTGAAAGAGCGTGCGCATACAATAAAATATGTGCGGAATTATCGGATACGTCGGTGAACGACAATCGGCAAAAGACGTTGTGATAGACGGGCTTAAAGCCCTTGAATATCGCGGATACGACAGCGCCGGCATTGCCCTTGCGACGGACAAAAAAATCAAGATATTCAAGACGACGGGACGGGTAAAAGGGCTTGAAATCAAAGTGCCGGATATAAATGCCGGCGTTGGCATCGGGCATACAAGATGGGCAACTCACGGCAAAGTGTGCGAGGAAAACGCGCATCCGCACTTGTCCTTTGACGGCAAAATCGCAATCGTGCATAACGGCGTGATAAGCAACGCTCGAAGTTTGAAAGCGGAGCTCGTCGAAAAAGGCATACCGTTTTCGTCGTCCACCGACAGCGAAATCATCGCGCATCTGCTTGCCCTCGAAGATTGCGATATGGAAAAGGCAATTGAAAACGTCGGCAAAAAATTGGAAGGCGCGACAACTTTTCTTGCAATAAAATCAGGCGAAGAAGCAATTTATATGCGGCGTTGCGGCGCGTCCCTTGCCGTAGGGCTGGGTGAAGGCGAAAACTTTGTTGCAAGCGACACCCTCGCACTTGGCAAATACACGCAAACCGTCGTGGTTTTGAAGGACGGCGAATGTGCGAAAATAACGCCCCGCTCGACAAAATTCTTCAAGGACGGCAAATCCGTTGTCAAAAAGCCCATAAAAATCAACCGCACCGCTCCCAAAGAGTGTTCTTGTCATATGCGCTCGGAAATAGACGAAATTCCGCGTGCGCTTTTAAGGACTTTCAAACAAATATCGCAAGGGGTGAACGACAGCGTTCTCGAAACGTTGAAAAACGCCGACAAAATTATATTTTGCGGATGCGGCACGGCATACCACGCAGGGCTTTACGGCAAAGCCGTTTTCGAGCGAATACTGAATATTCCTTGCGAGTGCGTTGTTGCAAGCGAATTTGACGAGGTGCGTTTTTGCGGTGAAAAAGTCGCAGGGGTTTTCATAACGCAAAGCGGAGAAACCGCAGACACTTTGCTTGCGCTCAAACGTTGCAAGGCGCAAGGCGGCAAAACCGTTGCTCTCACTAACGTCGAGGCAAGCAGCATAACTTTCGAGGCGGACGAAACTTTGTATTTGGGCGCAGGCACGGAAGTTGCGGTTGCCGCAACCAAGTCTTACGTGTGCCAATTGCTCGCACTTTATATTTTGGCAAAAGCGTGCAACGGCCAACGCGTATCCAAAGGCGAAATAACGCGCGTTGCAAATTGCGCGAGAGATATATGCGCCGTATCTCTTTACGAGGACAAAATCAAAAAAGCAAAGCTGTTTTTCATCGGCAAAGGCATAGACTTCATAACGGCACAAGAAGGCTCGCTCAAATTTAAGGAAATCACCTACAAAATGACCGACGCATATCAGGCAGGCGAACTCAAACACGGCACCATCGCACTTGTGGACGGCAAAAGCGTCGTCATAGTCGTTGCGACAAACGGCAAGGACAAGGAACGAATCGAGGCAAGCGTAAGCGAACTGAAATCTCGCGGAGCATACGTAATCGCAATCGAAAGCATAGGCGAAACGGGCGCAAACAAAACCTACGAGCTGCCTCGAATAAGTGACGATTTATTGTTGCCTGTTTTGTCGGTTATTCCTTTGCAATCGCTTGCGCTTACTGCGTCTTTATGCCTCGGGTTAGATCCCGACAAGCCGAGAAATCTTGCAAAAAGCGTCACCGTAATATAAGCAAAAACACACCTTAACAATCTATATCTCCGCAAATTAAAAAACTAACAAAAAAACGCAAAAACGGCATTTAAAATGCCGTTTTTGCATAGGTAAGCACATTGTTTTGCATTTATATCGTTAAGTTTTTATCCAGCCACGTTGCGACTTCTCTGCAATCGGCGTTCAGCAAAACGTCCGCTTGAGAATCGAAATACGTGCTTGATTTGTTTATCACCGCAGTGACGTTTCCGCAAAAGTATCCCACTAGTCCCGCCGCAGGATATACCACGAGCGAAGTGCCGACGACGATGAGCATATCCGCCCTTTGAATCGCGCGTATCGCTCCGCGCAATACGTCTTCGTCAAGATTTTCGCCGTACAGCACCACTTCGGGTTTTATTATCCCTCCGCACTCGTCGCAATGCGGTACGCCCTCTTTTGACAAAATATAATCTAGGTCAAAAAACTTGCGGCATCTCTCACACCGATTGCGCCATATAGAGCCGTGCAATTCAAACACCTTTTTGCTGCCTGCCGCTTGGTGCAAGCCGTCTATGTTCTGTGTGACGATACCCTCTATTTTCCCCGACTGTTCAAGCCGTGCAAGAAGAGCGTGCATTGCGTTCGGCTTTGCGTCGGGATAAACCATTTTGCTTTTGTAAAAGTCGTAAAACTCTTTTGGATGCATCATGAAAAAGTCGTGCGAGATAACCGTTTCGGCAGGATATTTCCCAAAGGACGTGGCATACAAGCCGTGCGCACTGCGAAAGTCGGGAATACCGCTTGGCACGGATGCGCCCGCACCAGTCAGTACGACGATGCGATGCGAGTTTTCTATCGCCGTTTTCAACTTGCTTAGTGCTTTCAAATTGCCGTTTTCCATTTCGTTTGTCATATGAGCCTTCCTTTTATCCGCACAAGAATTATATCACTTGAAAAACGCTGTTACAAGTGGTATAATCTCATAAAATACGAGGTGAGTTATGTTCAACAAAGACATGTACGCGCTTGGCAGCAAGCGTTCGTCCATAAGAGAATTGTTCGAGTACGGCAAAAAACGCGCAAAAGAAGTCGGAGCGGAAAACGTTTTTGACTTTTCTCTCGGAAACCCGAACGTTCCCGCGCCCGATTGCGTAAAAGACGCTCTTGTCGAGCTTGCAAACTCTTGCGAAACCCTTCACGGCTACACTTCGGCGCAAGGCGACGTTGCCGTCAGAGAAGCGGTTGCAAAGAATATTTCTCGCCGTTTCGGCGTAGACGTCGGCAAAGATTTGATATATATGACTTGCGGCGCGGCGGCGTCCCTTTGCATAACTCTACGCGCGCTCAACGAAAACAACAACGAATTCGTCGTACTTGCGCCGTACTTCCCCGAATACAAAGTTTTCATCGAATCGGCAGACGGGAAAGCCGTGGTTGCGGGTTATGACGAAAAGGACTTCACCCCCGACATTTCGGCTCTCGAACAAGCAATCGGCAAAAACACGGCGGCAGTCATCGTCAACTCCCCCAACAATCCAAGCGGCGTCGTGTATTCAAAAGATACGATTGAAAAAATCGCCGACGTTTTAACGCGTAAAAGCAAAGAATTCGGACACCGTATTTTTATAATTGCGGACGAACCGTACCGTGAACTTGCCTACGATGTCGAAGTGCCGTATATCATGAATTTTTACGGCGATACGATTGTCTGTTACAGCTATTCCAAGTCCTTGTCTTTGCCGGGCGAACGCATAGGCTATATTGCGGTATCCCCGAAAGCCGACGATGCGAAGAACCTATATCTTGCCATATGCGGAGCAGGACGCGCACTCGGCTACGTATGCGCTCCGTCCACCTATCAAAAAGTCATCGAAAAGTGCGTGGACGCCTTGCCGAACCTAAACGCTTATCGTCAAAACCGCGACTTGCTTTTCAACTCGCTTACGAAAATCGGCTACGATTGCGTACGTCCCGACGGTGCGTTTTATCTGTTTGTAAGATCTCTTGAAGACGATGCGAACGCTTTTGCAGACAAGGCAAAACAGCTTGGATTGCTTCTCGTTCCCGGCGACGATTTCGGCGCGAAAGGCTACGTGCGCATCGCATACTGCGTAAGTCATGACATGATAAAACGCTCCGTTCCCGCATTTGAAAAGCTGTTTGAACAATACGAATCAAACAAACGATGACACCACATATTTTTACAACATAAACATTTTATACATGCAAAAACGGCGCATTAAGTGCCGTTTTTGTTATTTTTCGTTTGTTTTGACAAGCCGATTAAAACGTTTTGCCTTGTCGCAAATAGTCGCAAAGCAAGTTCCAAGCAAACACGTCGTCGCCCAAGCTGTCTATCACCGTCAGGTGATGATAATCGGACGTGTACGTGTCCGTGACGACGTAATAGGTCTTTGTGGAGTTGTAGAGCACGCTGTCTTTCACGCCGTTGCCGTACGTGCTGTACGCAACGTGATATTCCTTGTTTGTGGAATGGATAAACTTGTTGTTGATTTCCGTGCCGTTGAGCGAGCAAAGTACGATTTTGTTTTCAAACGGCAAGAGCGTTTGCACTTGCGACACCGTTACGTTTCCTTTGGAAAGCGAATAGGGCGAGCGCGTTTTTATATAGCCGCCGCCAAGAACGATATCGTATTTATTTCCCCACTTTTCAACGCCTTTTTCGCAGTAGATTTGCGCCACTTTGTCTGCGATTACGCTGCTCGACGCATACGAGGAAAGACGCGCGACCACCTCGTCGGGATTGCCGATTTCGTCCTTGTATTTGGCAACGAGGTTCTCGATTATCGAATCGCTTTTGCACGAGGAATAGACGGTGTTATACACGACGCCTTGATTTCTTGCGGTATGCTTTTGATTTGCAAAATTCAGGCGTATTTCCGCCTTGCTTATGCCCTTGTTGTAGCCGCCGCCCTGAATGTGATACACGCCGTAATCGTCAGCATACGAATAGGCTTGATGGGTATGTCCCTCAAAAACTATGTCGACGTATCCGTTTGAAAGCGAGGTGTCGTACCAGTCCATGTACGAACCTTGGTCGCCGCCGTCATGCAAAGAATAGACGATATAATCCACGCCTTGCGTGCGCAGTTTGTTCGCTTCTTGCTTGACGAGAGTCGTAAGTTCGCTGCCCGTCTTGAAATACACGTCCGCGCACATGCTCGAAGAAATGGACGAATAACAATCGCCGATTGCGCCTATAATGCCGATTTTCGCGTCGCCGAACTCGACCACGACGGAAGAGTCGCAATACTCCACTCTCTTGTTCGTTGTCCTGTCGTAAACGTTTATGGCAAGGAAGGGAAAGTCTGCAAGTTGAGCGTTGGTCTTGATTTTCTCCGTAGACCAGTCAAACTCGTGATTGCCAAGCGTCATCGACGCACAATCGATATAGTTCAGCCACTCGGTAGCAAGTTTGCCCTTGGTGTTGTTGGACTCGCTGCTACCCTGCCACATATCCCCCGACGAAAGCACTATCGTATTCGAGGATGATTGATAATTTTTAAGATAAGTCGTCAACTCGTTCACGCCTGGCTGTCCTGCCGAGTCGCAATACATACCGTGCAAATCGTTGATCGCGAACAAGTTGAAGGACACTATTACGCTTCTGCCGCAAACATCGCACACTTCGTCGTCATTCTTGTCGGCATGTTCGCATTTCGACGGCGTAACCGCGCCGCATTTGTCGCAATAACCGTTTGAATCGATGTCTTGGTGGCTGCACGCTTGCTTAACCTCGTATTTTTGAAGGGCGGACGGATCGGAATCTTCGTATTTGCCGCCACCGACCGCTTTGACGATTATGGTTTGGTTTGCTTGAAGCTGCACTCTCGTTTTCGTCGTTGTACCGACGATCGAGTCTATCTCATACTCGTAACCCGTCGCATTTGCGATTGCGCCCCAGCTTGCAAGACCTTTTTCGGATATAGTAACAACGGGTGTGGAAAGCTTTGTCGAGCTCGGTTGCGGCGTTTTGTTGCCGTCGTCGCCGCCGTTTCCAAACAAGCCGCACGCGCAAAGCGTGGCAAGAATCATTGTCACACATATCGCAACCGCAATAACCTTTGCAAATGCCGAAATCTTTTTGTTCATACCTTTCTCCAATATAGACGATTATAAATCGAATTTGATTATACACCTCGAAAACGAATTTGACAATAGTGCAAATAATTGCCGAAAACCCGACTTATAGGGGCTGTCGGGTTTTCGATCAAAAAAGGGTATGGGTGCGGTGCCGAGAGCAAAATGACGTCGGCAAGCCGCAAAAAAGCGAAATACTTTCGCAAAAAAATACGTTAGGATGCTTTGCGCATAATGCTCATGCGAACGAACACGATTTTTCCGTCCTTGTCCGTTGCGATTTGCGCGTTGTTGACTCTCTTTTGATTGCTTATTCTGCTCATAAAAATTTTCATTGTTTTTCTCCTTTGCATTGAGTTTCCCGTTTGAGGAATTTTGTTTTCCTCTTGCTTACAAACATATAATATGCTATACTGTGTACCGAAATCGGTACATTGCGGCGTTTATTTTATATTTTGTAAAAACCGCTCTTCATCGCGCCTACACGCACGCGCGACAATAAATATAAACTCTCAAAAGGAGGCAATCATGGCTCTCGAAGCAAAAAAAACTTTGATAATGCGCATCTATCAGGTTCTTGACGAATACAGCGACGAAGAACACCCTCTCACCCAGCAAAATATCATCGATATTCTGGAGCGAGATTACGACGTCGTGTGCGAAAGAAAAGCCGTCGGACGAAATATATCCTATCTCAAAGAAATGGGGTTCGACATAGAATCGTGCTCAAACGGCACGTATCTCGCCTCGCGCAAATTTGAAAACGCAGAGCTTCGTCTTCTCATCGACAGTGTTCTGTCCTCTCGCAACGTAAACTCTACGCACTCCGCCCAGCTTATTGACAAGCTCATATCTTTCGGCGGTCAAAACTTCAAAAGCCACGTAAAGCACGTCTATTCCGTCAAAGAGTGGGACAAGTCGGACAACAAGGCGTTTTTCTACAATATCGACGTCGTGGACGAGGCAATCGAGCAAGGCAAAAAAATCAAGTTCAATTACAACAAAATCGGGCTTGATAAAAAGTTGCACGTGTCAAAACCGCACGTAGGTTCGCCCTATCAAATGTTGTTGCACAATCAACGCTACTATCTTATGATGTTCGACGAAATGTTTGACGAGGTGGGATTTTATCGCATGGACAAAATCACAGACATCGACATTTTGGACGAGGACGCAAAGCCTTTGCGCGAAAACAAGGGCTTTGAAAAAGGCATAGACTACAAGCGCATTGCAACGTCATTGCCGTACATGTACAACGACGCTCCCGTCGCAATCACTCTAAAATGCTGGGTAGGCATGGCAGACACACTTTACGACTGGTTCGGCACAAACTTCACCGCAAAGAAACTCGACGACAAATACTTTGTCGCAACCATAGTCGCAAGCGAAAAAGCGATGCTTTATTGGGTGCTTCAATACAACCGCAACGTGGAAGTTTTGTCGCCCGAATCCTTGCGCCAAAACGTGATAGCAAGCCTGAAAAAATCCCTCGCCCTTTACCAAAAGGACTAAACGCGAGATTTTTGAAAAATTTAATAAAAATCAGCTCGATAATTTGAATTGATTTTGACTTTGCATAAAACTATAATGCAAACATCAAAATCGAAAGTGAGTCAATATGGACAAAAATTTGCTTTCAAGATTATATAGACACGGCGTTCAGCTCATGGCGGTGGGCATCGTCACGGGTCTCCTGGCAGGAATCGTCGTGACGTATTTCAACATTGCCGCGGAGCTTTTGTCGAAATACTCAAAAGACCTATATGCTCTCGTGCGCGAAAATCCGGCGTTCGTACCGCTGCTTTTCGTCGTGCTTGCAATCATCGCGTTCGGGATTGCAACTCTTGCGAAATTCGTGCCTATGGTGCGCGGAAGCGGCATTCCGCAAGCGGAAGGCGCGACAAGAGGTTTGCTGGAACTTAAATGGTACAAATCTCTTCCGGCAATGGCGGCGTCCTGCCTTGCGTGCATAATATCGGGTTTGACGGCAGGCGCGGAAGGTCCGAGCATGTTTATAGGCGCAACTTGCGGCGAAGGCACGTCAAAACTTCTTCGTTGCACAGATATGGAAAAACGCTATCAAATCACGGGCGGAGCGTGCGCGGGACTTGCCGTTGCGTTCAACGCACCGCTTACGGGCATCACGTTTGCATTTGAAGAGGCACACAGACGATTTACGCCTGCGATTTTCATATGCGCATTTTCCTCGGTGCTTTCCGCAATAATAACAAGAAACGCACTTTACGGTTTTATGGGCATGAGCATATCGGCAAGCTTGCAATCCTTCGCTTTTGTGCAAATTCCGCTGAAAAGTTACGGTTTCGTCGCGCTTGCCGCTATTGCGAGCGGACTTTGCGGAATAGGTTTTTACGCCCTTTGCATGCTATCCAAAAAAATGTTTGCCAAGATTCAGACAAAGCACGCGATTGTCACGAACTATCTGAAATTGCTCTTCCCGTTTATTTTTGCCGGTGTATTCGGGCTTATAAGCGTATCCGTCATGGGCGGAGGCCATTCGTTTATAGAATCGCTCGGCACTCTCGGCGGAAGTCGGGAACAGTCGATTGCGACGATTTTCTCATCGCCCGTTGTAGTAACGCTGATTTTGGTGCTTGTGATGAGAATCATCGCAACGGCGTTCAATCTCGGTGCAGGCGTTCCGTGCGGTATCTTTATTCCTATGCTCGCAATAGGCGCATGTATAGGTGCACTTGTATCGAAACTTTCAATCATGTGGGGCATGGCACCCGAATATGCCGACTGCATCGTCATGATTTGCATGGCAACTTTTTTCACGACGATAGTCAAAGCGCCGCTCACGGCAATAATTATGGTTGTGGAACTTACGTGGCAATTTACTCTTCTCATCCCCGTTGTACTCGGCGTTTCCTTCGGCTATATGGTCAACGAAGTGTGCGGTAGACGCTCCATTTACGACGAACTGCTCGACAACATACTCGACGAACAAAACGTTCATCTTGAAAAACACACCTACGTAACCACGGTCGAGGACGGCTCGATTGCAATGCATAAGCCCATCCGCGACGTATTGTGGCCGAGCAATTTGCTTATCCGCACGATAAAGCGCGACGGTGTATCAATAGTGCCTGCCTCCGACACCGTGCTTCAAGTGGGCGACGAGTTGAGCATACAAGCCGAATGCGTTGATTTTGAAAGATTCAAAATCTCCGTCAACGAAATCGTCAAGCCGAGGAAGCATCTGTCCCTCAAACATAACAAATCCCAAACCGACGGAAACGACAAAAACAACTAGTTTATCCACAAAAAATCATATCGTAAAGTATTGTTTTTGACCGCAAAATCACCTATAGTTTAGTTCAAACGAACAACCCCCTACAATTCTTATGCTCTGATATTTATGCGAATATTAAAAAATCGGTATGCGTTTTAAGGCACATGCCGATTTTAAATTGCGGAAATCGGATTCGTTTTTTAGATAAACAAAAGCGAAAGCGCAATGAGGAATTGCGCAAGATAATAGGTCACGTGATTGACGATTATCATAAGACGCGATTCGGGATTGAGCATACTTTTGCGCTCGTAGTCGGCAGGTTTTGAAAAATACGTCATCGAAAGCACCATATCCGAGAGCACGAAAAGTATCGCGCCTGCAAGCAATATACCTGCCGATGCCGAACCTTGTGCGGGCTTGACGTACGTTGCGCTGAGCACCACGAACCAGCAAAGCAAAAATGCATACGCTATGCTCGGGATAAGGAATTTGCCAAACTGCATTTTCATTGCGTAAACACACACGAGAAACATTACGCCGACGATTGCCGCCGAGCCGAGTGCCGACCAAAGCAGATTCATTTAGTAGCCGGGGAAGCGGATTGCCATAGATGTGATGTAAAGCACGTGTCCTATGCCGAAAGCGAGCATGCCGAAATACATCATGGAATCGCGATCTTTTTGCAACGCTTGCAAATATTACGGTTTGGGATTATCATATAAAAAAACGATAATAAGGACGATTTTATGGACGTCATCAACTTTTTGGACAAATCCTACACGGCATACCACGCCGTAAAGCACAGCGAATACATTCTCGAAAAACACGGTTTTGAAAAACTCGACCTTGCAAAAAAGTGGAAACTTGAAGTCGGAGGCAAGTATTACGTGGTCAAAAACGGCACCTCCGTCATTGCGTTTGTCGTTGGCGAAAATTTTGCTTTCAACATTGCCGCAAGCCACACCGATTCGCCTTGTTTGCATATCAAAGGCAAAGAGGTCATTCCCTCTCCCGAGGGTGCGCGCCTCAACGTCGAAACGTACGGCGGACTTATCCTCTATTCAATGCTCGACGCACCTTTGAAAATTGCGGGCAGAGTGCTTGAAAAACACGGCGATGTGCTTGTTAGCAGAACCATCGAAAGCAACTACAACGTCAATATTCCTTCTCTTGCGATACACCACAACCCCACCGTAAATTCATCGTTTTCGGTGAGCGTACAAAAGGACATGTTGCCGCTTATCGGCAACGTCGAAGATTTTTACTCGACTCTCACCGAGGACGAAATCGTCGATGCAGACCTCTACGTCGTACCTGCGACGTCGCCTTTCAGAAGCGGCGCAAACGGAGAATATCTTTGCTCTCCGAGAATAGACAATCTCACAAGCGCATACTCGACCTTGGCGGCTCTCGTGTCTTGCAAACCGCAAAACGTCGCAATCTGCGCATGCTTCGACAACGAGGAAATCGGCAGCCTTACAAAGCAAGGCGCAAATTCTTCTCTTCTGCAAACCGTGCTTGAAAAAATCACGAGCGGACTCGGCAAAACCAAAGACGATTTTGTGTCCGCATGCGAAAACGGCTTTATACTTTCCGTTGACAACGCACACGCCCTTCACCCCTCCTTCCCCGAAAAAATGGATATCAAAGAGCGCGTGTACATGGGCAAGGGCATAGTGATAAAACACCATGTCAACTACTCCACCGACGGCGAGTCTTCCGCAATGCTAAAAACCATACTCGACAAAGCAGGCGTCGAAAGACAAGATTATTACAACAATTCCGACCAACGCTGCGGCAGCACCATAGGGCTTATGGCAAGCGCAAATCTCGGCATGAGAGCGTGCGATATAGGTCTTGCGCAACTTGCAATGCATTCGGGCATCGAAACGGTTGCGTATGCCGATATTGCAAAAATGCAAGAATGTGCAAAGGCGTTCTTGGAAACGAGATTTACGATTTCAAACAACTCGATTTTGATCGGATAAAATTGCTCAAACACTCAAAAACGGTGTTTTATCTATGCAAATCGCACGGATAAAACACCGTTTTATGATTATTTCCGTAAAAATGTTTATAAAAAAGGACTTGCGTTGCAAGTCCTTTTTTACTTATTTTACAAATGCACTGAACGCCTTGTGTGCCGAATAGATGTCGGCTTTTGAGATAAGCTCGTAGGGTGCGTGCATGGAAAGCACGGGTACGCCCATATCCACGGTGTCGATGTTCATCTTGGAGATGTACTTCGCAACCGTTCCGCCGCCGCCGAGGTCAACTCTTCCGAGCTCGCCCGTTTGCCATACAACGTTCTCTTTTGCGAACACACCTCTCAAATATGCGATATATTCGGCGGACGCGTCGTTCGAACCGCTCTTGCCTCTTGCTCCGGTAAACTTGTTCATGGTCACGCCCTTGTTGACGTAGCCAACGTTCATCTCCTCGAATGCGGATGCAAAAGAGGGGTCGTAAGCTGCGGTGACGTCTGCCGAGATGCACTTTGAATGTTCGCGCACGACGGACGGATTTGCGCCGAAACTCTTGGCGATTTCGTCGATAAGGTCGCTTATGATGACGCATTGCATGCCCGTGTTGCCTTCGCTTCCGATTTCCTCTTTGTCGGCAAGGATGCACATGACTGTTTGGTCTGTGTCGGTGTCGAGAGTTGCGGTGATTTCGGGATACGCGCACACTCTGTCGTCGTGACCGTAGCTTGCGACGAACGCTCTGTCAAAGCCGACGTCGCGAGCGTTGGACGCAGGCACTGCTTCGAGCTCTGCCGAGAGGAAGTCCTCTTCGCACACGCCGTATTTTTGGTTGAGAATTTCAAGCACGCCTTTCTTCACAGCGTCCTTTTCTTCGTCTTTGACGGGGATGCCGCCCACCAAAAGATTGAGATTTTCGGCAGGGAATCCTTCCGCAATGGTCTTTGTGACTTGCTCTTGCGCAAGGTGCGGAAGAATGTCGGTGATATAGAACACGGGATCGCCTTCTTCGTCGCCGACTTTTACGTCCACGCACGTGCCGTCTTTGAGCGCGATCACGCCGTGAAGCGCAAGCGGAATGGTGAGCCATTGATACTTTTTGATACCGCCGTAGTAATGCGTCTTGAAGTACGCCATATCTGCCTTTTCATAAAGCGGAACTTGTTTGAGATCGAGTCTGGGGCTATCGACGTGAGCGACGAGAATACGCACGCCGTTCTTTGCGACGTCCGCTTTGCCCGCTCTTACGATAAACAAGCTCTTGCCGCGATTGTTGTAATAAAGCTTGTCGCCGGCATTGATTTTGTCGCCGAGCGTATAAGGCTTATAACCCTTTTTCTCAATCATTTCGATTGTTTCCTTGACGGCTTCTCTTTCGGTTTTGCCGTTGTCGAGAAATCTCTTGTAACCCTCTGCATAATCGCTTATTGCTTTGAGCTCTTGCTCGTCCGCCAAAGCGTAAACGTTTTGTCTTTTATAGGTAAGATCCATAAAAAGCCTTCCTTTAAAAATTTATTCTGAACACATTATACCACACCGCCCCGAAAAAGCAACTTTCACGGCAACGGTTTTTTTTGAGCAATACTCACTTGTAAAAAACGGTTTAACAATCACCGCAATCGTGCTATAATATCTTCATCAACAAATTTCAGGTGAATTATGATTCTCGACAAAAGGCAAGAAGTGCTTGCGCACAATTTGGTCAACTATTCAATCCACGTCGGCAAAGGCGACAAGGTGTGGATTGACGCAATCGGATGCGGCGAACAACTGCCGGCATGCATCATCCGCGAGGTGTACAAAAACGGCGGTATCCCCTTCCTCAACATCATCGACAAGCGGCTTGAAAAGGAAATCCTGAAAGGCGCAACCCCCGAGATGCTCGATATGTGGGCAAAGCGCGACGCCGATTTTATGGATAAAATGGACTGCTATATCGGCATTCGCGGCGGCGACAACAGCTATGAGCTTTGCGATTTGCCCGAGAGCATAATGCAAGAGTACGACAAGAGATACGGCATCCCCGTACACAGCGACAGGCGCGTCGCCCACACCCGTTGGGTTATTTTGAGATACCCCACTCCGAGCATGAGTCAACTTGCCGGCATGAGCACCGAAGCGTTTGAGGACTACTTCTTCAACGTGTGCTGCCTCGACTACCAAAAGATGAGCAATGCGATGAATCCGCTGGTTGATTTGATGAATCGCACGGATAAAGTGCGCATTGTGGCAAAAGACACCGATTTGACGTTCTCAATCAAAGGTATCCCAGCAATCAAATGCGACGGCGCGTGCAACATTCCCGACGGCGAGGTTTACACCGCTCCCGTCAAGAACAGCGTCAACGGCGTGATAACCTACAACACCCCCTCAATCGAAAACGGATTCCGTTTTGAAAACGTGCGCCTTGAATTTAAGGACGGCAAAATCGTCAAGGCAACCGCCAACAACTCCGAAAAAGCCAACGCTATTTTCGACACCGACGAAGGCGCAAGATACGTCGGTGAATTTGCAATCGGCGTCAATCCTTACGTCACCAAAGCAATCGGCGACATCCTCTTTGACGAAAAGATAAGCGGCTCAATCCACTTTACCCCCGGTTGCAGCTACGACGACGCCCCCAACGGCAACAAGAGCGCAGTCCACTGGGATTTGGTGCTATGCCAAACTCCCGAATTCGGAGGTGGTGAAATCTGGTTCGACGACGTTCTCATCCGCAAAGACGGCAGATTCATTATCCCCGAACTTTACGGCTTGAACCCGGAAAACTTGAAGTAAAAATTGAAGTTGCACATACCGTTTATAAGAACGCCATGAATGAGTGTTCGTTCTTCCTCTACAAGTGTTGGGCGTTTTGCATTATAAATGCAATTTTCCCCTTCCTCACGTGTTTCCCCTACCGCCGTTCCCCCTTGAAAGGGAACCCACGGCGTCCGCTCCGCGTGGGGACACACTCAGCACTCGCATAGATTGCTATCGTTCTCTTTTTATGTCACTCGTTCGCGGACGAAAGGAATCCAAACTCGTCCGCTCACTTGTACTATACATCAAGCTCGGCGTTCGCTTTTCTCGCCGCCTTGCGGCTCGCACTCCGAATAAGCACATTACGTTAATAAGAACGCCCTAAATAAGTGTTTTGTTCTTCCTCTACAAGAGTTTTTCGTCGTGTACTCTAATTTAGATGTACCCCCTCTTTCCCTTTCGGGCTTTTCCACTTCGGCGTTTGCGCACCGCAATCCGCCTCGTTCGCTTTGGCTACAACACATTCACCGGATGTGTTGCTTGACGCGTCGCGCCCGACCACTCAAATAAGGGCAATTCTCTACAAAAGAAAACATCGTTCGTGGGGGAGACACTGACGCGATTGACTTCGTAACAATCGCTAGTTCGTTGCAAACAACGAACGGCATACGGGATGTTTGCAATACAAATCGGCTGAAAGCCGTGCCACTGCGCTTTGTGCGCCAGGTGTGGCCAACAATACGGCGCAGTCGATTGTACTATGCACACAATGGCTCCCGCACGACAAAAACAAGCGAACTAGTGCTTGCATATCAAAGATGAAAGCGAAGTTTTTGTCGTGTGGGAAGAGGAGCACAAAGAACCAAGGCGAACAACTACAACTTGTTGTGGTTGAAGCAAAAGGAGCTTGTGTGCGACGAAAGCTCGGCGCTCCAAGGCTCGCCGCCGTTGCGGCTCGAAATCCGTCTTCAAATACGCACATACCGTGTATAAGAACGCTTCGAATAGCTAATCCTCTATACTTAAAAACGCCTGATTGAGATGAAGAGCGCGAAAAAGCCCTTCCGCACGCTCGCCTAGTGTACTATACGTACACGACGAGTGGACGGAAGGGCTTTGACAATGCTATTCGCTCAATCAGACGTTTTTAGGCTTTGCCGTTGCAGCCGAGAACATCCACAAGTTTATGTTTCACAACTTGTTTGACCGCTTCTCTTGCCGGTCCGAGATATTGACGAGGATCGAAGTGAGAAGGATTGAGAGCAAAGTGCTCGCGGATTGCGCCGGTGACTGCAAGTCTGAGGTCGGAGTCAATGTTGATCTTGCACACTGCCATGGATGCAGCTTTGCGGAGCATATCTTCGGGGACGCCTTGTGCGCCGGGCATGCTGCCGCCGTATTGGTTGATCTTGGCAACGAGGTCTTGCGGAACGGAAGACGCACCGTGCAAAACGATGGGGAATCCGGGCAAGCGTTTGCTGACTTCTTCGAGGATGTCGAAACGAAGTTGCGGTTGACCTTTGAACTTGTATGCGCCGTGAGAAGTGCCGATTGCGATTGCCAAAGAATCGACGCCGGTTTTGCCGACAAATTCTTCAACTTGGTCGGGATCGGTGAATTGAGCGTCTTTTGCGGCAACGTTGACTGCATCTTCGATGCCTGCGAGTTTGCCGAGCTCTGCTTCGACGACAACGCCGTGATCGTGAGCGTATTCGACAACTTGCTTTGTGATGGAGATGTTTTCCGCAAACGGATGTGCGCTTGCGTCGATCATAACGGATGTGAAACCGCTGTCAACGCAGTCTTTGCAAAGAGCGAAGCTGTCGCCGTGGTCGAGGTGCAAGCAAATGGGAAGACCGCTTGTTTCGACTGCCGCTTCAACCATTTTGGTGAGATATGTGGTGTTTGCATATTTTCTTGCGCCGGAGGAAACTTGAAGAATAAGTGGGGCTTGTTCTTCGGTTGCCGCTTCAACGATACCTTGGATGATTTCCATGTTGTTGACGTTGAATGCGCCGATTGCGTAACCGCCTGCGTATGCTTTTTTGAACATTTCGGTTGTTGTAACTAATGGCATAGTGTTGCCTCCAAAATTTATTTCGTCAACATTATACAACCTTGCAAAGAAAAACACAACCGTTTATATCAAAATCTCGGTTGCGTTCGGCTTTTTGAAAAATCATATGAGGTCGTCCTTGTCGACGATTGATTTGTTTCGTTTTTCGTCATGTCCTATGACGATGTGCTTGTCGCCGTTCTCGTCCACGTATTCTTTTTTGATGAGAACTTTGCCGTCCTGATCGGCTTCTTTTTTGAGCACGGCAAGCTCGTATTCGCTCTTGTTTGCGTACTTTTCGAGTTCTTCTTTATGCTTTTTTTCAAGGCGTTTGGAGCGCGAAAAATAAAGCGTCACCGCAATTGCGATTGCCAAAATCACAAATCCGTAAAGAAACACGTCGGCATATTGCTTGGGCAAGAAAAACGCAATCGTCGTCAATATCAAGCCTGCAACTATATTGCCGAAAAACACCGCAAGTGACGCTTTCCACACGGGAAAATCCAAAAAGCTGCCTATGCACGAACCCGTCCATGCCCCCGTCATAGGGAGCGGAATTGCCACGAACACGAACAATCCCAGAAACTTTTTGCCGTCTTTCGACATCGGTTTGCGCTTGTGTTTTTGCTTGATTTCGTCGATTTTTTCGTTTTTTTCTTCGCTATATGCGCTCTCCGCTCTATCGGCAAGGTTTGCTTCCATTCTCTTTCCGATTTTGGAAAACCACTTGGAGCGGCGCAATTTGCGCAAAAACGGTCTTGTGATGAGGATAAGAGGAACGATAACCGTCGTCGAGCCTGCAATGCAACAGAGCATACCGAGCATCATTTCCTGAATGGAGTCAAACAAATACGGCATGAACAAAATAGCTCCGCGCAACTCGATTATGGGAATAATCGAAATTACGTACAACGTCAGATAGGGATTGCCTATGGCATCGCTTATTTGGGTGATCAAATCCTGAATCATTGCCTTTGCTCCTCGAATCAAAGTATAAGTTACGTCGACGTTTATGTCAAGGCGATTTGCCTTGTTCCGCTTGCAAAATAACGCGCGCTTATATATAATTTTGTCGAAAGAATATATTAGGTTTAATATATAATATAACTATGCAAAAGATTTTATCCGCAATGAGAAGAGCCGTACAAGACTATCGCATGATAGAGGACGGCGACAGAATTTTCGTGGGGCTGTCGGGAGGAAAGGACAGCACCCTGCTTTTACGTGCGCTTGCCGATTACAGACGCTTTTCTCCGCAAAGCTACACCCTCGAAGCAATCACCGTTGATATGGGGTTGAAAGAAACGGACAAAACCGAACTCGACGCTTTGATAAAATACTGCGAAAGCCTCGACGTGCCTCATCACCTTGTCAAAACGGATATAGCCGAAATCATATTCGACGTAAGAAAGGAATCCAACCCTTGCTCCCTTTGTGCTAAGATGCGAAGAGGCGCATTGAACAACGAAATCAACCGTCTCGGCGGCGGAAAACTTGCGCTCGGCCACAACGCCGACGACGTTGCCGAAACCATGCTTTTATCCCTTTTGTACGAGGGCAGGTTCTCTTGCTTCCCGCCCACCGCGCATATGGACAAATCGGGCGTGTCGTTGATAAGGCCGTTTATTTATCTTGAAGAATACGACATCAAATCGGCGGTAAAACGTCAAAATTTGCCCATTGTAAACAATCCCTGCCCCATGAATCACGAGTCGCAACGAGAATATATGAAAAGCCTCATCAAGACTATATGCAAAGACATCCCCTTTGCAAAACAGCGCATTTTGGGTGCGATATACCACCCCGAAAGAAACAACCTTTGGCAAAAACCCGAAAACTAATTGAAAACGGCACAAAAAGTGCCGTTCTTTTATTTTTGTTTGTGTTATCGATATAAAAGCCGTTCCGTTAGGCGTTCCCTATAAGGGATTTTTAGGCAATATAAAAGACTAACGAACACCTTTCGTTAGTCTTTCTTTTTTATCCCGCAAAAGCACACGACTTTGCTTGCAAAGTATAGTGTGCTAAACTTTTGAAAATTTTCCCACAAAATTAACAACTCGATAAATTGGAATTTGTCGCGCTCTGTTTTATAACCGAAAAGTTTTCGTCGCAATCGTTTCTCTAAAGGCTTTATCGTGTTCGACAAAAATCATCGTAGGCGAAAATTCTTTTATGAGCTGCTCAATCTGCATACGAGAATACACATCAATAAAGTTAAGTGGCTCATCCCATATGTACAGATGCGCTTGCTCACAGAGGCTTTTCGCTATCAAAACTTTTTTCTTTTGACCGCCTGAAAAATCTTGTATATCTTTTTCAAACTGTACGCGCTCAAAGTCCATTTTCCGCAGAATTGCTTTGAATAAACTTTCATCTATATGGTTTTCTTCAGCGAAAGCTGATAAACTCCCTTGTAGATGTGAGGTGTCCTGCGGCACATAGGATATGATAAGTCCCGATGCAAGCTGTATCGTACCTGTATGCTCGATTGGCTCACCGATTATAAGTTTGAGCAAGCTGCTTTTTCCGCTTCCGTTTCTGCCGTCAAGGACAACTCTATCTCCTTGCCGTATTGTAAATGAAACAGGCTCGCATATCGCATTTCCGTCGTAACAAACAGAAACATCAGAAAGAGTAACGAGCGTTTCAGCGTGATACATCAATGGAGTAAGCTTCAAATTTTCGGCAGCTTCGATGTTTTTCAAAAGTCCCGATTTTTGCTCGATTGCCTGCTGTTGCCTTGCTTCGATTGCTTTTGACCGTTTCATCATCTTCGCCGCTTTATGACCGACATAACCCTTGTCGGCTGCTCCTTTTTTCGATGCTTCTACACGGTCAGACCACACCGCAGAGCGCTTCGCGGATTGTTGTAAACGAGCAATATCCTTTTGTAAGCGCTCGTTTTGTTCGAGTTCAAATTCTTGTTGCCGTTCAAAGTTCTCCATCCAAGACGAAAAATTGCCGCTTTGCACTTCGATGGTTGCCCTGTTCAGCGACAAAATATGGTCAACACATCCATCCAAGAAGGCACGGTCGTGAGATACGAGTATAAAGCCTTTTTTCTTTTTCAAATATGCTGATACCATTTCACGAGCGTGAACGTCTAAATGGTTCGTTGGCTCGTCAATCAAAAGAAAATGTCCTTCGTTGCAAAATAAAGCCGCTAACAGTATCTTTGTCTGCTCACCGTTTGAAAGAGTTTCAAACGGACGGTAAAGCACGTCTGCCTCCACATCCAAGTAAGACAGCTCTCGCATTAACTCCCATTCCTCTGCCGCAGGGGCGATTTCTGAGAAAATTTCACACGTAAGCTTCGCTTTATCCGATACGGGATATGGAAAATAATCGAACTGCACGGATGCGTGAATTTTACCGCTATACTCATACTTTCCGAGCAAAAGATTTAACAGCGTTGTTTTTCCTCTGCCGTTTCTTCCCACAAAGCCGAGCTTCCAATCGGTATCAATTTGAAAGCTTATGTTTTCAAAAACATTATCATAACTCGTTGGATAGGAAAACGTAAGATTTTCTATTTTAATCATTGACATAAACTAAATCCTCCTTTGCATGGCTTAATAAATACAAAGTCGGCGTTTCGGTGATATTTCACTCCGTATAGATTTCACCGTTTTATACCGACACTATACGGAGTAAATCATGTGTAACAATCATTTCTTCTGCTTTCATGGGTAGCACCTCCTAAAAATTATTTGTTGTTTTCATCAAATTCTTATTTATCGATGAGTTGATTATAACATAAAATTAACTTTAATTCAATCTGTTTTATGTGGGTAAAAGAAAACTCGACTTATTGAACCTAGTGTAAAATATTTTGTGTAAACACTCTCTAAAAAAAGACAAGAGAGTTAAA